>FUFK010045218.1_pt1 | contig 57729 bp, 56 predicted proteins | sample 1021851 | NCBI WGS metagenome assembly FUFK01 (sample SAMEA51879418, study PRJEB19060) | metagenome
ACACTCCAGCAAAAGGAGGGCTGGCTCGAGGACGGTTCCTGGGCCTGCGTCATCGAATGCCCCGCAGGCATGAAGGGTGAAATCATCGGTCAGGTTATGCGGCGAAGTTCCGACGCCGAGGTAAAGGAACTGTCCTGACCAGACCCGTGGCCGTAGGGTGGCCTTTATCATGGGTTGGCGAGTGGGCCCGAACGGAGAGAAAAGAATGTCCCAAGGTCGAGACGGCGCCGAGCAGCGCCTGGTGACCCCGGGAATGGCCGTTGGGTCATCCGCCGGGAAGCGTGCAGGCAGCGGAATCATCGCTGCACAAGAATCCTTCATCGCCACTCAACTCGGTTGGCTGCGAGAGCGAAACAACACGGTTTCCGTGGACCCCATCAACACAGCGTACATGCCCCGGTCCGGCGATTTGGTTGTCGGCATTGTGGCAGAGGTNCGCAACAACTTGTGGTTCATGAACATCAACGGTTCGTTCCAAGGATTGCTNCCCATGTCGCTCGCCCCGTGGAAGGTTGAGTTTGGTGCAGCGCGCCAACACATGGACGTCGGAGATGTTGTCCTCGCTCGCGTTCAGGAAGTGGACGAGTGCCACAACGTGGTGCTGACCATGAAAGGGGTCGGTCTTCGACGATTGAATCAAGGAGCGATTGAACCCGTTCCCGTCCAACACATCGACCGTGTTCGCGGAGAAAACAACGCTCTGCTTCAACGGATGCGAGATGCGTGCGATTGCCGAATCATGATCGGCGAAAACGGCCGTGCATGGATTGACGGTACTTCCGAAGGCATCGCTTGGGCGCGAAAAGCCATTCGGTGCGTCGCTGAAGAAGGACACAGCAAGGCGTTCGAAACAATTCTTTCCGATATGGAAAACACGACAAAAGGTGATGCATGATGGGTGGATACGGAGATGTACAATTGCTAAACGACGACGGCAGTCGCCTTGACGGCCGCAAGGTGGACGAAATGCGGCCGGTTTCAATCGAAGCCGGTGTGCTACCAGCGGCCGATGGCTCAGCGATGGTGACCCACGGTCTCAACGTGGCCGTCGCCGCCGTGTACGGACCCATGGAGGCGCACCCCAGAAAGATTCAGCGCCAGGACCGAGCCGTGATTGACGTTCGATACAACATGGCACCCTTTTCAACGTCCGACCGCATTCGACCCGGCTTCAACCGCCGCTCCCGTGAAATTTCAAAGGTCACGGCTGAGTCTTTGGAATCCGTAGTTCTCGTTGAGCGTTTCCCTCGCTCAAAGATTCGGGTTGAGATTGAGATTCTCGCCGCCGAAGCAGGTACTCGGTGCGCAGGCATCACGGCTGCGGCCGTCGCCTTGGCCGATGCCGGTATTCCCATGCGGGACATGATCGTCGGTGTTGCCTCGGGCAAAATCGAAGACACCGTTGTGCTTGATTTGGACAAAGCCGAAGACAACTACGGTCAGGCCGACCTTCCCGTTGGAATCCTCCCCAACACCGGTGAGATCGCCTTCCTGCAAATGGACGGAGACCTGTCGCCCGAGGAGTACGAGCTTGCCATGGAGTACAACTTCAAAGCAGCACGAGAAATCCACGAAATCATGGTTGATGCGCTGAAGCGCCGATACGACGGAGGTGAGGCCTGATGGTCCAACTCGTTCCCGCCCTGTTGCGCCAGGAACTNGCCCGNCTGGCCGAGGAAGGCAACCGCATCGACGGCCGAGGTCAATGGGAATCTCGCGACGTATCGCTTGAAACAAACTGCCTCTACAACGCTGAAGGTTCTGCAAAGGTTGTGATGGGTGGCACCATCGTCTACGCCGGTGTCAAGTTCGAATTGCGAACGCCGTGGCCCGACCGACCGACCCAGGGGTCGCTGATGTGCGGAGCCGAACTCCGACCTGTGGCCGGGCGCAAGTACGAGCCCGGACCACCCTCACCCGAATCCATTGAATTGGGACGTGTGGTTGACCGAGGCATCCGTGAATCAGGTTGCATTGACATGGAGAGCCTGTGCATCGTTCCCGGAGAGAAAGTATGGGGCGTCATGATCGACATCCACGTTCTTTCCGATCAGGGGAACATCTTCGACGCTTGCGGCCTTGCTGCCATCGCTGCCTTGCGCACAGCGGTTGTGCCCGCTGAGCGATTCGACGTGGGTGAGGACCACACGCTCCAAGTCAACGGTACACCCATCATGGCGTCGTTCACCCGTGTCGGTGGACGCTTTGTTCTTGACGCCAACGAGCACGAAGAACTCGGAGGCGACGAGCGCATCCACATCACGCTTGGTGACGCAGGCCACCTCCACTCACTACAGAAGGGGCTAAAAGGGGTGTTCACTCCCGCCGAGTTTGCCGAGATCTTCGATGTGGCCCAAAAGCGATGCGTTGAACTTCGGAAACTCGTAGCAGACAAGGAGGGGAACTGATTGGCAAAGCGAACCCAAAAAGCCGGTGCAACCGCACGGTTTGGAGCACGATACGGTGTTTCTGTGCGCCGAAACGCAGGTTCGGCAATGGCCAAGCGTTCTCGCAAGTACACGTGCCCCGTTTGTCAATACCAAAAGGTCGAGCGACAATCCGTCGGCATTTGGGGTTGCAAGAAATGCGGTCACACCTTTGCTGGCGGTGCGTGGGAACCCTTCACTCGAGCCTCGGACGCCAACAACCGAATTCTGCGCCGATCCGTTGACGGAGCCACGACCGCTGACATGGCGTTCATCGCCCAGGAAGCGGCCATGAACTACGAGCGAGAACTGGCCAATCGTCCGTCGCTTGAAGAAGAGTGAAACGACGGAGGAATCGCCCATGTGGCAGTTGAGCCTTCGTGTCCAGTCTCGAAACCAAACCGACACGCGTGCGCTCGCCGCGTGTTTGGCCACGGACTGTGAGACGCCGTGGAACGACGACGCCTCGTTCAGCATTCATCTGGAAGAGAGCGCTTGCAAGGACTTGCGAGCCATGTGGAACACTCGGCTACGAGGCCTCATTGCTACGGATTCGGTGTTGAAGGTCTTCGGAAAGCATTCTTGAACCCCGGTCCCTACGTTCGGTTCGGTGAGACCGTGGAAAACCTCGACCAACTCCAGCTCGTCGTAGCAGAAGTCCAAGCCGCTCGTCAACAGGTCAGCAGCGTGCGNGCTCAGCTCCAAGAACTCGAGGGCACCATCGCCGCGGTTGAATCTCAACCGGACGATCTCGCCCTTCATCGACAAATGGGTGGTGTTTTGATCGAAGTTGCAGACCGAGCCGGCTTGCTGAAGGACCTCAAGGAAACGCTTGCATCGATGAGCGTTCATCTCGAACGGTTCTCCGAACGGGAAAAACAACTCGTTCAGACCTACGACGAACTCAAGAAATCCCTCCAGGGTGCTCAGGAATGACCACGAACGTCTCAGCGTTCGCTGGCGACCTCGAGGCCTTGGATGCGTGGTTAAACCTGCATGTTGCCGCAGGACCAGTCGCTGTCATTGCCGGAAAAAACGGCGACATGGACACGGTGGGCTCGGCGATCGCACTGGCCGCTCACCATCCGAACATGCTTGCGTGCGGGCTCCATGTTGGTCGGGCAGCCCAACGCTACGTGGCCAAGCACCAAGCGCCGTTTCGCCGCTTGAAATCCGAGGGAACGTCGTGGCCCAAACAACTGGCAGCCATCGTTGTGGTTGACGCAGCGGCTCCCGACCAGACCGGGCTCATGCTGCCCGATGTTCCAACCTGCGTCATCGACCATCATGCAACCGACGGTTGGACGCTATCGAACACGGACCTCCGAATCAAATGGGACGTCCGCTCAACCACAGAAGTCANCACCCGCTACCTCGCAACGCATTCTCCATCGACCTTGACGGTGCCCGTGTGTGAATTTTTACTGGCTGGGCTTGTGGCCGACACGGGTCGTTTTCGCCACGCCGATGCCGGGTCGTTTGCCACGGCATCCACGCTTTTGGAGGCGTCAGGTCTTGACTATCAATCGTTCATTCAATCCATGGAAGACACGCAGACTTCCCCGAGCGACCGTGGTGCAATTCTGCGTGGTCTTCAACGTGCGGAAACAACGGAGGCCGGAGCCTGGACCGTCCTGCGCACAACGGCCGGAACGCTGGAAGGCAGGGTTGCGTCCGTGCTGAACACGTTGGGCGCCGACGCCGTGGTGGTGACTCGCGCTCGTGACGGCGTNACNCGGTTGACCGTTCGCGCCCCCAGGTCCAGCGTTCAATCCGGTCTGCACATGGGATCCATCATGGAGGGTATCGCTGAAACATTGGGTGGCGATGGCGGCGGACACGACGGTGCTGCGGGCTGGACGGGGGACGCTCACCCCGTTGCGGCCGAAACGGCCTTCATCGATGCCGTGGCCCGCACGGCCCGTAAGGAGGACGACCGATGACCACCATCGAAACACCCGTGGGCCCGGGCGTGTTCATCTCTCGATGGCGCACCGAGGGTCCGGTTTCGAGCGAAGTGCTCGCCGCTTGGAAAGAGGAACTGGACTGGCCGTCGTGGCTGTCCCTCGCTGAGGCGGCGCTTTTCATGGACGCTCCTGAACTCTTGGACACCATGTTGGTCCACCTCACGCCGGGTGAGGAGGCTGTTCTTCGCCTCGTTCGTCGTCGCTGGTTGGGGGACACGCGATTGTCCGAGGCGATTGAGGAGGCCCTGACGGTGGTCAGGGACCCAGCAACCCGCGACCTTGCGCTCGAGGGCAGACTGCGGATGGAGCGCGGTTTGGTGCGGTTTGAGCAAGGCGACATGGAGGGGGCAGAAGACGACCTTACGTGGGCGGAGACCCGACTGAAATCCGTCGCAAAAGCGAGCAGGGACCACGACCTCTCGTTGTTGAACAAGGCCGCTTATCACATGGCTCGCGGCGAAGCGCTCATGGCGCTGCAGGTGTACGGCGATGTTTCGCGGAAAGCCGGTCATGCGCACGAAACGATTGCAATATCCCGACTCGGTGCAAGTCGAATCCGCCATGCGTTGGGTCATGACTTTGATGCTGGGCGGCACGCATGGAACGCCCACAAACACGCCATGCTCGCTTCCCAAGTGAGCATGGCCATTGAAGCGGGTTCGCTCTTCCTCGACCTGGCCATCGACCATCAATCCGTGGAGGCCAAACCCATGCACGTTCAGGTCGAGGAAGCACAGCCGCTGGATTTGGAGGCTGAACCACCGGTGTTGTTGGTCCATCCCGATGACGTCAACGGTGTGTTTGACTGGTGCGTTGAACACCTCGAGGACGGTTGGGGCGGTGCCGAACGGCCGGGCGTTCGAGCCATGTTGACCATGGCGCATCGACTGGAGAGGATGGATCGGTTCAAGGATCTGATGGATCATCCCGAATCGGTCGAGGACCCCATGCTGGCTGCCGTCGCTCAAGCCTGTGCACAATCCCCTGAGATGACCGAAGCATGGGGGAGGCGATTGGCTGAGCTCACCGCAATCTAAGGCTCGGAAAACATCCGAGCGAGGTCCTGAAATTCCTCAACCGTCCATGTTTTGACCGGGGGCGCAACGTCCCACCACTGGACCGATGAAACGCTCTCATCCCCGACCTTCCATGAACGCCCGGGTGCGTTCGAAACCACGACGTGAGCGACCCAACCCTCCGGATAGTACGATGTGTTCCAGCGGACGAACTCGCCGGTCAGTCCCGTTTCTTCCCTTAGTTCACGCAACAGCGCTTCCTCAGGTGTTTCGTTGGCCTCAAGGTGCCCACCGGGAATTTCCCATCCCCGTTCTGGGTGTTCAACAAACAACACTTCGCCCCCTTCCCCCATGGGCGTGAGCTTCGCTCCTTTGCGGGTGACCCAAGCAAGAACAAATCGTGGACGCATTGATGTCATGCACTCACTTCATCTCAGACTGAATTTTTTCAAGCCAGGTCTCGGCCCACGACTCGCCCGATGCCAGCAGTCTGCGTGCCAGGAAAAACGCTGATTGCAAATCCCCCTGTTCGGTCAGGGTGCGCAGATGGTGCTCGTCGGGGTGGACGGTTGAGGGTTCGTTCTCTTCGGTGGGCGCTGGAGGTTCCGTTGGCAGCGAAATTCGTTGGGTGAGGCTTCGCATTCCCTCGAGAAACGCTGCGCGGTGCTCGACGCTTGGGCCCGACCACGGTCGCTGCTCATCGCCGTCCATGCGACCGGTCAGTCGCGCCAAAAAGCGGTCTCGCTCGGCAAGGTGCGGTCGTAATTGCTGAACTTGGTCGTAGCACGACCACGCTTCATCCATTTCCTCTCTTCGTTCGTGAAGTCGCCCCATCTCCAGCCAAAGTTCGTGATTGATGGGTCGGTGCGCGAGGAGATGCTTGGCGAGTTCGATGAACATGTCTTCGTGTCCTGCTTTTCGGAGTCGTTCCAAACGCCGTCCAAACACGATGTTGGCCCGCTGGTCTCTGAAATCGAGGCGGCGGCAGCGCTCCGCAAAATCGTTGAGTCCCGATCCGCTCGTGTCCTCAGCCAGGTTTTCCCACCAGGCACTGGGGTCCAATGCATCTCGGGCAAACGCAGCCTCCAGAAGTTCCAGGCCGACGGAAAGGTAGTCGATGCCCTTGAGTTGATCGAGGTGTTCGGGGTCTCGACCCAAAACAACGAACACGTCTTCAAGGACAGCATGCAGTCCTTCTTCGTCGCCGTTCATGACCTTCAAATCGGCCAAGCAGCGCCAGTTTCGCTCGTCGGTAAAATCGTGGAGGATGGCCTGACGGGCGTTTTGCTCGGCCCATCCCATGTTTTCGGCGGAGCGGTCGGGGTCGGCCTTGGCCAGACGAGCGAATTTTTGAGCCGTTGAGCGGTATCGGTTGCCCAGATTCCTGCGCGGATGTTGCAGGAGGTCTTGGCTCTCGGACATGGTTCTGCCTCACTGCACGGACATGAACCCTTCTCGGTCCACGCCAAAATCAATGGTCGCGTCGTATCCTATCTTTGAGGTACGACCGTCGTCGTAGCGAGAGGGGTCGAGCGAACTGCCGCGCTGGTCGCTCAAAATCAGCGTGTCTTTGTCCGGTTGCCATCGAGTCATCATGGCCCATTCCACCCGAACGGGGTCGGTGATGTCAATGTCCTCGTCAACGACGGTGACGATCTTCATGCTTTTGTGGCCGTCAAAAGCCGCCTGAATGGCTTTCATGCCGTCGTCGGCGTTTGCTTTTCTGATTTTCAAAACGGCACCCAGCCATCCACAACCGCCTTCCGTCATGTGAACGTCAACGCAGTCCACCACCTGATTGACGGCCGACTTGATGGTCGGCGCTCTTGGCAGCCCCATCAGCGTCTTGTGCTCAGCTTCGCCGGGTATGAGCGCATGGAAGATGGGGTTGTTTCGGTGAATGAGCCCGTCGATGGCGATCACCGGTTCCTGTCGAACATCGTCCACCGTACCGGTGATGTCCACGTAGGGTCCTTCATCGTCGTTTTCCAGCGTTATTCGGCCCCACCAAACGTATTCGGCTTCCGATGGAACTTGAACGCCGTTGGGAAGTTCAACCAGAGGCAGTTTGGTTCCGTACAGTTTCTCATGCAGGGCTGCTGCAATGGTCAATTCGTCGATGTTTTCGTTAAAGGACATGGCTGCAGCAAGAAGAACAACCGGGTCCGGTGCATTCACCACAGCAACATCGACTTCACGCCCTTCGCTTCGGGCGTTCATCACCATGGTTCGCAGGTGTCGAGGCACCAGTCGAACCACCAAATGGTTCTCATCGCGCAAAAATTGGCGGTGAAACGAGACGTTTCGAATTCCGTTGTCCTGCGCGATGATGATGCTTGCGGAAGAATATCGCCCTCTGTCTTGAGGCCAATGGTGCGGTATCGGAATGGTTCGCAGGTCAACCTTGGATGCGATGTTTTCGAAACACGGTGCTTCGCTTTGCTCCACCAGCGTTGGTTCACTGGGGTTGCTCATCGCCCACCCCAGCGTGTCGATGTACGCTTCAGGCTCGATCCCGATGGCAGCGCACAGGCGGTCGCGTGTTAACATGTTCACCGCCGCCCGATGGCCAGGGCATTCAGCGATGTTGTCGAAGACCGTCATGGCGTGGCCGCTTGCTTGGGAATGGTTCAACATGCCGTGGACGAGGCTGACTTGGGACGTTTCCACGTGGGCGGCGTCCAGGTGGTCTCGGAAGGCCATGAGAGACCGAGTTGAAGCCGTTGTTTCAATGTTGTTCATGGTTGAATGGTGTTGGATTCCAGAACGGCTTAATCAAACGACGCCGCCCATGAACGGCCTGCACAAAGGGATTTGATTAAATAGGGGCGGCAAGTCGGCAAAATGCTTCAATGAGGTGACCATGATGGGCAGAGGACTCTTCGCAGGTGCAAAGATGGCCAAGGACCGACAAAAGTTTCGCTGGTCCGATCGCCGATACAAGAAGCGCATGCTCAAGTCTCGAGCCAAGCACGACCCTCTGGCCGGATCCACACAAGCCAAGGGCATCGTCATTGAAAAGGTCGGCATTGAAGCCAAACAACCAAACTCGGGAATCCGCAAAGCCGTCAAGATTTCCCTCATCAAAAACGGCAACAAGCTCACAGCCTTCGCACCCGGCGACGGCGCCATCAACTTCATCGATGAACACGATGAAGTCATGGTCGAGGGCATCGGCGGCCGCATGGGCCGTTCGTACGGGGACATCCCTGGTGTCCGCTACAAGGTGATTCAAGTCAACGGCGTTTCGCTTGACGAAATGGTCCGTGGGCGAAAGGAGAAGCCAGTCCGCTGAGGTGTTTACGATGACCGAATCAGAACCCGATGTTGAGGAAGTCAAGCCCATTGCGGGCATTGGAACCAAGGTGTTCGGAAAGTGGGACGCCTCTGAAGTGACCTGCCGAGACCCCGGTCTGGCACCGTACATCAACCTGACCACGGTCGGCGTGCCACACACCGGTGGGCGCCACGCCAACGCGTGGTTTGGAAAATCAAAGTTGTCGGTTGTTGAGCGATACATCAACAAGCTCATGCGAACCGGTGCGTACACCGGGAAGAAAATGGGCGCCATGAAAGCCTTTGAAGGTGCTCTTGACGAAATTGCTGAGCGCTCTGGTAACAACCCGCTCCAAGTGTTCGTCGATGCGATTTGTTCGGCTGCACCTATGGAGGAGATCACACGAATTAAATTCGGAGCCGTGTCTCAACCCAAAGCCGTCGATTCCTCGCCTTCCCGCCGTCTCGACGTTGCCCTTGCCAACCTGGCCAAGGGTGCCCAGCAAGGCACCCACAAGTCAAAGAGGACGCTCAAGAACTGCATCATCAACGAGTTGACCAAGGCCAGCTCCGGCGACGTCACTTCCTACGCCGTTGGCAAGAAGGAAGAGCTGGAGCGAATTGCAGCCTCNGCTCGATGATGGCCTCCGTACCCAACCTCGATATTGGGTTNACGAAGTTTCATACTCCGCCGTTTCAACGGGGAAGCATGTCCAAGCGCATTTTTGTGAACTTTGTCTCCGATCCAAACAACGACCCTACGAAGACCATCGTCGGCTTAGCGTGCGCTTCACGCGCCGTGGCCGATGGTCACGATGTCAACGTCTTCTTTGCAGCCGCTGGCGTGCGTCTTTTGGAGGCCTCGTACATCGAGAGACTCGAAGCTGAACTTGACAGCCCTGAGCCCATGGTGCGGCCCATGATGGATGCGNTGGTGGCGGGTGCAACCCTGCACTGTTCGTTTGGTTCACTCAAGGCCGTGCTCGGTATTTCAGAGGGGGACGGTGCCCTCTTGGTCGCTGACGACCAAATTTCGTGGAGTGGCCCCCCCGGGGTCATTGCGCTGTCAACGGCCTCCGACGTGCAACTCATGTACTGAGGCACACTCGGCCTGCGAGGCACTTAAGAACCCCTCTTCGGTGGGGCAAAACACGAGAACACGGTGGTAACCATGGGACGCAAAGAAGACAACATCAAGAAGGCAACCGAAGTCATGCACATTCTCCCCCAAATCCGTAACTTGTGCATTGCTGCGCACATTGACCACGGCAAGACCACGCTTTCGGACAACCTCATCGCAGGGGCCGGGATGATGTCCAACGAACTTGCTGGAGCGGCACGTGTTCTGGACTTTGACGAGCAAGAATCGGCTCGTGGTATCACCATCAATGCAGCGTCCGCCTCGATGGTCCACGCCGTTGAAGGCACGGACTTCCTCATCAACCTCATCGATACGCCCGGTCACGTCGACTTTGGTGGCGACGTAACCCGTGCCATGCGCGCCGTCGACGGATGTTTCATTCTTGCATGCGCCGTTGAAGGCCCCATGCCTCAAACTGAAACGGTTGTTCGACAAGCGCTCAAGGAGAAGGTGAAGCCCGTTCTGTTCATCAACAAGGTTGACCGCCTCATCAACGAACTCCAAGTCACGCCCGAAGACATGATGGCGCGCTTTACCGAGACCATCAAAAAGGTCAACCGTTTGATCAAGCAGTTCGCTCCGGAAAACAAAAAGAAAGCCTGGCAGGTTTCCGTTCAGGACGGGACGGTTGCCTTCGGTTCAGCGTATCACAACTGGGGCATCACCGTCCCCTACATGGCGAAATCGGGCATTTCGTTCAAAGAAATCTTCGAATACTGCAACAACGAAGACCAGAAGACGCTCGCTCAGAAAGCACCCGTTCATGAAGTGCTGCTCGACATGGCGGTCACCAAACTCCCCGGTCCCATCGAAGCACAGGAGTACCGAATTCCCAACATTTGGAACGGCGATCTCAACTCTGAAATCGGGAAAGCCATGGTATCGTGCGATCCGGACGCCGAACTTGCCATGATGGTCACCAAAATTTGGATGGACCCCCATGCTGGGGAAGTCGCAGTCGGACGTGTATACTCGGGTGCCATCAATCAGGGTGAATCCGTGTACGCCATCGGTGCTGCGAAGCCAGAACGTGTTCAGCAAGTGGCCATGATGGTCGGTGGCGACCGCATCACGGTTCCCAAGGTGGTCGCAGGAAACATCGCAGCCGTTACGGGCATTCGTTCCGCTGCTGCCGGTGTGACGCTCTCTCGCGACAAGGATTTCACGCCCTTTGAGGCCATTCGACACTATTCGGACCCTGTGGTCACCGTGGCCGTTGAACCCAAGAGCATGAAGGACCTTCCGAAGTTCATCGACGCTCTTCGTTCGCTTGCCAAGGCCGACGCATCGTTGCAGGTGACCACCAACCAGGAAACCGGTGAGGCGTTGCTTGCTGGCATGGGTGAGCTCCACCTTGAAATCACCGTTTACCGAATCGAGGAAGAACAGAACATCAAGGTCAAGGTCAGCCCGCCCATCGTCGTTTACCGAGAAGGCATCGAGGGCTCCAACCGTGGAAACGCATTTGAGGGCAAATCGCCAAACCGACACAACCGTTTCTTCTTTGAGATTGAAGCGCTTCCTGCCGAAGTCGTTTCGGCACTCCGCTCGGGCGATTTCGGCGACGGACCCGTTCGCAGCGGCGACGCCAAGGAGGTTGGAAACAAATTCGGCGAATACGGCATGGACAAGGACACCATGAGGAAGATCTACGCCATCAAAGGAACCAACGTGCTCGTCAACGACACCAAAGGTATCCAAAACCTCCACGAAACTCGCGAACTCATCATCGAGGCGTTCAACGAAGTCTGCGTAAAGGGCCCCATTGCAGACGAACCCGTCCAAGGCATGTACGTCCGCTTGGTTGACGCCAAGTTGCACGAGGACGCCATCCACCGTGGACCCGCACAGACCATCCCCGCCGTGCGAAACGGCATCAAGGGCGCCATGATGCGGGCTCGAACGGTTCTTCTCGAACCCATGCAGAAGGCGTTCGTCTCCGTGCCCAACGACTGGCTCGGACCGGTGACACGCGAAGTCACAACCCGCCGCGGCATCATCGAAGACATGCCTTCTGAGGGCGCTGTCACCACCGTCGTTGGTGTGATTCCCATCGCCGAAACCTTTGGCTTCTCAAACGACATTCGCGCCGCTTCGCAGGGCCGTGCCGTGTGGAACACCGAAAACCTCGGTTTCGAAATCTTGCCTCCGCAACTGTTCGACAAGGTCGTCGGTGAGATTCGACAGCGCAAGGGACTCAAGCCCGAGCCCAACCCCGAATCCTACTACGCCGACTGAGGCCTCATGATGACCGGGACCGTGCGTGGCCTCCACGTCAACCCCGAGGGCGGCGTACCGAAGCACCCAGTGCAACATCTCATCGTCGGATACGAAGGTTGCCAAGGGGACAAACAGAACGACCGAAAGCACCACGGTGGTCCTCAGCGAGCCGTCTGCCTCATGGAGACGTGGGTCCTGAAGCGGTTGCAGGACGAAGGACACCCCATCCACCCCGGGTCAACGGGGGAAAACATGCTCATTACCGGTACACAACCAGGCGACCTCTCCGTTGGTGCCCGACTGGTCGTGGGTTCCGTGGTTTTGGAACTGACCGGTGATGCACCCCCGTGCAGGACGATTCAAGCCTCGTTCACGGAGGGCTCGTTCCGCAACCTCAGTCATAAGCGCATTTCGGGTCAAACACGTTGGTACGCACGAGTGGTTGAGCCAGGTACCGTCAGGCTGAACGACGATGTGCGGGTGCTCAGTGCAAGCGAGCCAGCTGGAAGTCAGTGAGTTCTCTGAGGGCTTTCAGAGCGGGATTCTCTGGAAGTCGGTCGAGGCAAGCGTGGGCCTGTGCGTGAAAAGCCTCGGCTTTTTCTCGAGCGTAATCCACCGAGCCGAGCTCGGCCAGAGCGGCCAGACCGTCGGAAAGGGCAGCCTCCGAGACTTCCTCGCCTTTGCCCAACACGGCCATCAATCGTTCCTTGACCGGGCCATCGGGTTGTTGCATGGCGTGGATGATCATCAGCGTGCGTTTACCCTGAGCGATGTCGGACCCCGCGGGCTTACCGAGGGTTGCTGAATCCGAAAGAACATCGATCACGTCGTCCATGAGTTGGAAGCAGAGACCCAGCGCTTTGCCCCATTCTGCCATGAGTTGGACGGTTTCGTCGTCCGCTCCCGAAATGCTTGCCCCAATCTCTGCACAAATCCAGAACATCACGGCCGTTTTGCCTTCAATCATCTCAAGATAATCATCCTCCGATACGTTGAGCCGGTCTTCAAACTCAATGTCGAGCTGCTGACCTTCGCTTACGCGCCGAACCATCCACGCGACGCGATTGACGAGGGCCGGGATGTCTTCATGGTCCAGGTTTTCCGCCTGCACCAGTCGTTCAAATGCAATGGCCAGCATGGCGTCTCCAGCGTTGATGGCCGTGGGCAAACCGTACTCGATGTGAACCGCATTCCGTCCGCGTCTCACCTCATCGTCGTCCATGATGTCGTCGTGGACCAGTGTGAAATTGTGCACGGTTTCGATCGCTGCGCCGATGTCGAGCAGGCCAGCATGGCTGTCACCAACGGCCTTGGCGATGAGCCACGGAAGCGTGGCTCGCATGCGTTTTCCCCCTCCCTCGATGAGGTGCATCATGGCGTTGCCCAGTCGTTCATGTCGCGACGCCTTGAGGCTGGTTTCAATCCGATGTTCGATCAACGGTTTGACTTCCATGATGGACGTGAGCAGGTCGGCTCCCTCTGCGTTGGGCAACATGTGGGTGACGTCACCCATGTCGTGGATGCGTTCGTCGCTGAGGTCTGCAAGAGCGTCTTTGTCGTTGAAAGCGCTCCACCACGATGGTTGCATGATGCGGGCTGCAATGCACCGGAACCAGGGCGCAATGGCTTGGTCGGCGGCACGCTCCTCCAACAACATGGCCTCCATTTTGTCGTGGTCAACCCAAAGGGTGTTCGCGACCTCGTTGGGATTGGGATCGATCTCAACGTCAGCACACATCACGATGATGTGGTCGAGTTCCCGCTCAATCCATTCTTGGTTCATTCTGGCAGAATACCGCATTTTTGTCATGTAAACCATGTCGTCGGTCGACACCTGCGCAGGGTCAATGCCCAATTCTTGCTCCAGTTTTCGAACGGCGGCTCGCTTCACACCCATGGCGTTCTCGAGTTCCAGTTCTTCAGGGCTGTGCAGTGGGTGCGAACAACATGCGTTTGCCCAAACGTTGGGAAACGTGACCTTGTCCGACGACCGTTGCTGGAGCAGCATCTCTCCTTTGGTGTTGAACAACAGAACGCTGAATGCACGATGGTAGTGGCCAGCCCCTTGGTGGGCTTCAAGCTTGGACATGGGACCGATGACGGTGTCGTCTTCGGCGACGGCAATGACGGCCTCAGCCATCAAGGTGGCTTGGGCTGCGTCCTCCTGTTGAAGGGCGTCGACGTCGTCGATGGCGAGTTCCACGTTGGGAACGTCTTCGATTCCGTATCCCGTCATGCTTTCACCGTCTTTGTGGAGTCGCGGAGGCTACATGAAGAGTTCTCTGTCGTTTCAAGGCTGCAACGTTGTGCCACGGAACGTGGAGCCGAGGCATGCATCCTTGACACGCTGGTCAAGTTCTCCGCTGACCATGTGGACCGAAACGCCGTGTTCGGCCACTTGAAATCCGCGTGTGACTTTGAGACCGATTCCACCGGTGACGTCCATGTCCGTCATGTGTTCCCCTTCGAAGGGATGGTCTCTGGTCAGCACGGTGATGAGTTTTGCTTCATCGTTTTCGTTGGTGGGAGGTTCACTCAAGACGCCCTCAACCCCTCCCATCGCAAACACCAATCGTTTGACACCGCTCACCTCGGTTGCCAAGCGGTAGACCAAATCGTCACCGGACAAGATTCCGAAGCGCATGGGTGGGTCGCATTCCACAACATCGCCGTGCGTCACGACCACGATGCCTGTAGGGGCACCGTCAAACACGCCGAGGTCTCCGAGGAACTCCTTTCCCGTGTTCTTCGCCCAGCGATGCGGCGAAAGCGATACCGCTGAGATGTCGTGCTTGGTCAGTGCATCCATAACGTGCTGGTTCAACTCCAACATATCGGACCGTACATCGGCAACGGCCTCTTCCTGTGTCATCTCACTTGGAAGATTGCCGTCGTTGACTTTTCCTTCTGCGAGTCGGTAGGCTTTGGCTTTCAGATGTCCGAACGATCCTGCACCGTGAACCAAGACGACATCTACGCCCGCATTGAGGCACGCTTCCAGTTGGCGTGCGAGGTCGTCCAACACGTCCGTGCGGACCGTTTTCATCTCGTGCTTTTTGGTGATGAGCCCGCCGCCCCACTTGACGACCACTCGCTCACGCATGATGGGCCCACATCTCCATTTGTCATGAGGATGCCGTTGATGCGGTGTGGCAAGGTTTCATGAGGAACCCTTTGTGTCAACAAATCATGGGGGATGAACCAAGCGTTGAGGCGTTCATGCGTCATCTTCAGGTTTGCGTTGAAGAGGCCCGCACCATCGCCGACCCCAAGGAGCGCGAGCAGCGTCTTCTCCAACTTGAGTCGGCTTTGCAGGAAGCCATCATTTACAAAAACAGAATTGAGGAACTCCATCGACACGGAATCGACCCCATCCGCCTGGTCGAGGCCGAATCCTCATTGACGCAGCCCCCCGCCCCAAAAAAGGTGGAGGCGTTGATGACGGGAAAAGACCGGTGCAAGGTCTGCAACGCGGTTCTCGAACCCGACCTGGCCTTCTGTCCCGCCTGTGGAGCCGAACAATGAACGCTCATTCCTCTTCTTGTTCCCACTGTTCAATGGTTTCGAGAATCATGGGGTCGTCATCGTCAACCCTGTAGAGGTATTCGCCGGGGACCTCATCAGCGAGGAACACCGTGGTACCTGCTCTGTAAATGGTGTGCCCATCGGCCGTCGCTCGCACCGTATCAATCTCTAGAATCGTGGGCCGGTCAATGCGAACGTGGCCGGCTTCCATGGCGTTTTGGATTGAACGAGAAAGATGCACGTTTTTGCGATCGCCCGCTGTTAGTCCGAATTCGAGCAAGGTCTCAACGTCACCCGATTCGCAAGGGTAGTAGAGAACCTCCGGGATGTCGTCGGTGGGAAGGTCCAAATCCAGTTCAATGGAGTGCCCGTACGTCGCACGAATCATGCCGTTTTCGACCTGGTAGCGGCCTTTCTCATCGGCGTTCGCAATGGCCTCAAAGTGCCACCCGCGGAGCCAGTGATAGTGTCGTCGTTGGTTCCCGATGGCTTCGGAAAGCTCTCGAGTGTTCACCCATCCGTTGATGTCCATGTCCACGTTGAATTTTTCAGGGGCGTGTCGAAGCACGAGCGCGAGCATACGACCAAGCGAATTCGCTTCACGATCACTCATGATGAATTTCCCTTCGTCGTTGCAGACGGGGCAGTTGGTCCCTGTGAAATGTCCGTGGGCTCTGCATTGGCGTAGCATGAACCCAATGCGGGTGCGACTTGTTCAAGAACCCTACGGGAACAAAGGTGTGCATTGTTGACGTTCTTTCTTCCCGTCGGAGCGTGGGTATGAAAGGCCCCCACCGCTTCCAGCAGAGCATGGTGGACGTTGCCGTCGTCGGTGCGGGGCAAACGAAGTATGGAAATCACCCTCTCGGTCTCAAGGGCATGTGGGCTGAAGCAGCCTCCAAAGCCTTCGCCAGCATCGACGGCGATTTTGACCCCCAATCCATCGATGAAGCGTTCATTGGAAGCATCGCCTTTGGTGGTGCGCAGCTTGGCAACACCGCTGCGTTGTTGACCGAGCACTCCGGGATGGAGGGCATCCCCGTTCGGCGCGTTGAAAACGCATGTGCTTCCTCTGGCTTTGCGTTTCGGGATGCTTGGATGGCCATAAAAAGCGGTCAAGCGGATCTTGTTGTGGCCGGTGGCATTGAGAAAATGAACGATCTCAGTCCGGAACGGAAACGGTACTGGTTGGGGGTGTCCGGCGACACCGAGTGGGAACGGTTGGCCGGTTTGACGTTCCCTGGAACCTATGCGTTGATGGCGCGACGGTACTTTCACGAATTCGATGCCAACCACGATGACCTCGTGCACGTGAGCGTGAAGAACCATTTCCACGGGTCGATGAACTCCCTCGCCCACATCCAAAAAGAAGTCTCCTTCGAAAAGGCTGCAGGTGGTTTCATGGTGGCGGACCCGTTGACCCTGTACGACTGCTGTCCAACCTCCGATGGAGCATCGTGCGTCGTCTTGGCATCGGACCGCGTTGCGCGCAACCTCACCGACACACCGGTTTGGGTGAAGGGCTCTGGAGCAGCATCGGACAACCTTGCGCTGCACGACCGACCCAGCATCACGCAGCTCAAAGCCACCCAGGCGGCCTCCCAGAGGGCGTACGCCATGGCTGATGTTTCGGCATCGCACATCGATTTGGCTGAAGTCCACGACTGCTTCACCATCGCCGAGGTTCTCGCCACCGAAGACCTCGGTTTTGCAAAGCGGGGAGAGGGTGGTTTGTTTGCCCGTAATCAGGAAGGACGCCTCAACCAAGGTACGACGACGGTGAACGCCAGCGGCGGACTGAAGTCGAAAGGCCATCCACTGGGTGCGACCGGTGCTGGTCAGGTGGTTGAAGTGTTCAAACAGTTGCGCGGCGAGGCAGAGGGGGGCCGTCAAGTACGAGACGCTGAGACCGCGCTCACGCACAACGTCGGTGGCTCGGGTGCAACGTGCGCCGTTCATGTGTTCGGGAGGAACCGACCATGACGGCTGAGGTATGGATGGGGTACCTGGTCGACCATCACGACGAGTTCACGGTGGTCCAGTCCCCGTTCGTGCTTGACGGGCAGCGTGTGTTCGGAGCCGACAGCGACGCGACGACACTCGCCGTTGCCGCAGTTCTTCATCGACTTCAACACGATGCCATCGATTCGATATCGATTCCAGAGGGCATGGACGGCGAGAGTTTGTCCAGCGCAACGGGTGTGGTACTTCACGAACTTGAAACCGAGGATCACCCATCGTGGGAGGTCTTGATGAGCGACGAAGCCACGGTGGTTGTCGCTCGTCATGGTGCCTCGGTCGTCCTTGAAACCCTGGACGTGGAGGTCAAGGTTGACGAGGCGTTTCATCAAGCGATCAGCGGAGCGTGGCAATCTGAACTCTCCGAGACACACGTCAGCCAGGGCGCCTATGTTTCTCGTGCGCAATACATGGAAGCCGCCGCCTCCCGGCTGTCGATGCGCGGCCACATCAGCGAGAATTGCGTTGAATGGCCCCCTCGTTTCTCTCACGTGGTTGGCGGGGAGCAGCCACCGCACCTGCAACTCAAACGCACCGGTAAAGTGCAGAGCTGGACCACACTCTCAGCGGCAGGTGCTCCATCGGAGTTCTCGCTTAGGGCCCCAATCTTGGGTGGCATAAGCACGGTGTTCCTCGCACTTGACGACGGACCGAACGGTGTGTTCTTGACGGTCGATGATGAAGAGCCCACGCTCGAAATGGACGCTCAAATGGAGTTGGTCTTTCGTCGCCTTTACGCCCAAGAGGGCTTTGTACGATACGGGTTGAAAGCCCGCGCCATCCACGACTAACAAAGCATTCATAGAAAGCAAAGTTCACCCATGGCCATGGCAGGCTTTGGTGGTTTGCGAAAAGGCAGGGAGGAGGCGAAAGACAACCTTTCCTACACCGAAGGGGGCGACTGTCCCCGGTGCGGTGGAACCTCGCAAGATTCCAGCATGGCCGGTTATTTGCAATGCACGGCGTGCAACCATGAATGGCCGGACCCAAACCACACGGAGACTCGAAAACGACCGAGTCCACCCACCCACCGCAGAGACGCAGAGATGATCGAACAGTTCAAACAGGAGATGGCGAGCGGTGAACTGGCCAATGTTTTGGGAATCAACAAAAACCTCTCGGGCGAGCAAGAACAGTCGCTCAAACGCCTTGAGGACAAGTGGATGAGCGGCATGCAGGGCCACTACAATGCCGCTGCTGAGGAGCGTAAACCACTGATGATCAGTTTTGACGATGACGACAACATCCTGTCGACGGAGGTCGCGGCCATCACCATCGTCTCAAACGGTTTTGATGGAGGTGAGGAAATCCGCCTTGAGTACCCCGGACGCGGCACCGAATTTTACGCATACAACGAGCGCAGTCCAACCGGATGGAAACGAGGGCCGAACGCCGAAACCACGGCACGGTCCATTGCGAACGTGATCAATCGGTCCTCGAAACTGGTCTACGCCAACCTTGACGGCGTTCGTATTTCGTTCGAACTACGCGATGAAAACCTCAATGCGGCTTCGTTCGTTATTTTCGTCGACGACCCAGGAGGGACCGACATCGTTGCAGAAAAGGGTGGCGTGATTCTGGACCATCGCGACTTTTCAACGATTCAAGACTATCGGAACGTGGTTGAGATGGTGCTCGAGGACGGCATCATCTCGCCCAGCGAAGACCAACTCCTTTGGGCCATGCGTGAGCAACTCAACATCGACGAAGCCTACCACGTTCAGATGGTCATGGACATTTGCGGTGAAAACACCCTCAAGGAGTGCACCGCATGCGGCGGCATGGCCGAATTGTATCCAGAACACGCAGCATGGTACTGCCACGCCTGCGAGGAGTGGTGTTGAAAAAAATAACTTGATGCGACTTGTTCTATAGAAGTCGTTTTTTGCTCAATCGCAAATCACCGCTATCGTTCATGTGGGCACCATTCATAAGGTGGGGCGGTTTCCGTAAATCAGTGAGCCTATGGCGAAAGATGTGTTGTATATTGGAATCGACTTGGGGACGTTCCGCTCTGTGATGGTATCCTCGGACAGTCATGAAGTGGAAGAGTTGACCGTCATCGGAACGCCGAAAGACCCCATCGCTCGAAACTTCCTAAAGCGAGACGTGCTCTTCGGCCACGAGGCCTTGAAGAACCGACTCGCTCTCAACCTTTACCGCCCGCTTGAGCTCGGTGTCATCAAGGACACACCTGAAGACCGCGAATTCATCGCTCACTTCATCACGCACCTCATCGGCCTTTCGGATCCCGAGGACTACGATCGTGTCGTGGCCGTCATCGGCGCTCCGGCCGAGGCAAGTCACGTCGACAAAACAGCGATCTTTGACGCCGCCGCAGGCTCGGTGAACTCCGCCATGATCATCTCGGAGCCGTTTGCCGTCGCTTACGCCCTTGACATGATCACGCACACGCTCGTCATTGACATTGGGGCAGGTACCACCGACCTTTGTCGAGTGTACGGCACCATCCCTGGACCCGGTGACCAAATGCACACCGGACACGCTGGGGACTACGTCGACAACCAACTCATCAAGGAAATCATGGCAAAGTACAACGGTGCCCAAATCACCAAGGACATGGCACGCCGATGGAAGGAACAATACTCGTTCGTGTCGACCTCTGCTCCTGAAGAACCCGTGCTGGTTGACTTCTCCATCGAAGGAAAAGCAATGACGTTGGACATCACCGATTGCATGCAACGAGCTTGCGAATCAATTGTTGACCCGATCGTTGAAAACGTGAAGAAGCTCATCGCAGGATCAAACCCAGAATACCACGATGAATTCCGCAAGAACATGGTGCTCGCTGGCGGAGGATCCGCAATCAAGGGCTTGGGAGCTCTCATTGAACGACGTCTCTCCGACATGGGCGACGTCAACGTTCACGTCGTGGACGACCCCGTTCGATTGGGCGCCATGGGTGGACTTCGTCTGGCCATGGAGGTTCCCGAAGACATGTGGAAGAACCTGACCCTCGCCTCTCGCTGAGGACCAGGACATCCGTTTGCGGTCGGCTGCGTCGGCGCAATCGGGAAGAAACGACCTTGTACCCTCGGCTCTGTTGGCTCAACATGCCACAACTGAGCACCGGCGATAAAGCACCGGCCATTGTTCTGCCCGCCATTGACGGATCGACCTTTGACATGAGCAACCTCCGCGGGAAAAAAGTCATTCTTACCTTCTTTCGGTTTTCCACGTGCCCACTTTGCAACATGAGAATTCGCAAAATAAAACAACGGTGGGATGAATTCTCAAGCGACACCGTCATGGTCGGTGTGTTTGACGCCGACGTTGATGACCTGCGCAAACGCATGAGAAAACACGACGCTCCGTTCACGATTGTTGCCGATGAATCCTACGGGGCGTTTGAGTCAAACGGCGTCTCCAAGTCGTTTGGAAAATTCATGTGGGGTGCTGCCAAATCTCCGCTCACCTTGCTCCTTGCTACAATGCGCGGCTATGTCCCGCTCACGATGTCAATCGCAAAACTCTCCACCATACCGGTTGACATCCTCATCGACGAAAGTGGCCATGTTGTGGATGCGCACTATTGCAAAGACACCGCCGATCACATGAGCCTTGACAAGATGATCGCGTTCTCAAACGGAACGCTCTGAGTTCGTTTCCCGCACGCACCGGCGAAGAATCGCTCCCTGTCGAGCATGTTCCTCGGCGGGATTTGCGTTCGCCTCTGTCAAGCGTTTCCGGCCTTTTCCACTTCAGCCCAGTCGCGCATGAATCCCTCAAGGCCACGGTCCGTGAGTGGATGACTCATCAATTGTCGGAAGGTTTTGGCGGGCATGGTGGCCGTGTGGGCACCCAGTTGAATGCATTGCAGAACATGCGTTGGGTGGCGAACAGAGGCCGCCAACACCTTCGTATCCAGGTCGTAATGGTCCCACGTGGTCATGATCTCAGCGATGAGTTCCATGCCGTCGTGTCCGGTGTCGTCGATTCGCCCAATGAAGGGTGACACGTACGTCGCTCCGGCTTTGGCGGCCATGAGTGCTTGAGAGGCGGAAAAAATGAGGGTGACGTTGGTGTCAATGCCGTCCTCGCTCAAAATTTTGGTCGCTGCGAGACCCTCGGGCGTGCACGGGATCTTGATGATCACGTTGTCGGGCAGTTCGGCTTTGAGTGCACGACCTTGCTCCACCATGCCGTCCGTGTCCATGGCCGTCACCTCCGCTGAAATCGGTCCCGAACAGATACCTGCAATCTCACGTACGACCTCTTTGAAATCTCGACCCGATTTTTTGATGAGCGACGGGTTGGTGGTGACGCCGTCGAGGATGCCCCATGCGGCGATTTCTCTGATTTCGTCAACGTCAGCAGTGTCAAGGAAGAACTCCATAAGGACCCATCATCAAAGGGATTCTATGAACTCTCCCCCGGGCCCCACCGCAGTGAATCAAGCCTTGCGAGCGACGGCTCGTTTGGCGGCTTCCGCAATGAAGGGCGATGAGATTTCCATCACTTCCAACATCTCGTCCGCCTCTCCGGATTCTCCGAATCGGTCCTGAACGCCCACGCGTTCGAGGGGTGCGTAGGCGTTCGACGTGAGGTGCTCGGCCACCGCCCCGCCCAGCCCGCCAATGACGTTGTGGTCCTCGGCGGTCACCAGCGCACCGCACGTAGCAACGAGACGGTCAACGAGCTCACCGTCAAGGGGTTTGAGCGTGTGCATGTCAACCACTGCAGCACTGATTCCCTCGGCGGCCAAAGCGTCGGCCGCTTCAAGGGACTGCGAAACCATGACGCCGCAGGCGATGATGGCCACGTCCTTTCCTTCTCGAAGGACAACACCTTTGCCGATCTCAATTTCATCCTCACGACCTTCGTAAAGCACGGGTGTTTTGTTCCGTGCGGTTCGTGTGTAGGACGGCGACCCACTTTCAGCCAGTTGCATGGTCAACAATTTGGTTGAAACAACATCGCTTGGATGCATCACAATGACGTTGGGCAGGGTGCGATAAATGGCCAAATCTTCGATCGATTGTGCAGACGAACCGTCGGTACCGGTGTGGGTCCCGCCGTGGCTGCCGCACACGTGAACAGCGAGGTTTGGGCGAGCTACACCGTTTCTCATTTGCTCAAACGCTCGCTCGGTAAAAATCGCAAAGGTGCTGGCGAAGGGAATGTAGCCCGAGGAGGCCAAGCCGGCGCCAACAAGCAACATGTTTTGCTCTCCGATGCCGCACGACACGGTCCGCTCGGGATGCGCTTTTCGGAAATGGAGTGATTTCGTTGATTTGCCGAGGTCAGCTTCCAAAACCACAACCTTCGGGTTGGATGCAAGCTCCAGCAACGCATCTCCGTATCCGTCGCGGGTCGCCGCCATCTTTGTCATGCGACCACCTCGCCGAGCTCAGCCATGGCTTGTGCGTATTGCTCATCGTTGGGGGCTGCACCGTGGAACGCAGGGTTGTCGGCCATGAACGAGACGCCGTGTCCTTTGACCGTATGAGCGATTAAGATGGAGGGTCCGTTGTTGGTGCTGCTGAGGTACTCCACGCCTTCCACCACTTCTTGCATGTTGTGTCCATCGATTTCTTTCACGTTCCAACCAAACGCTTTCCACTTTGCTGGGATGTCGAACATTCGCATTTGTTCCTCGCAGAAATCATCGTTTTGGATTCGATTGCGGTCGAGAATGACGTTGAGGTTGCCCAACTCGTGATGAGCGGCGGCCATGGCTGCCTCCCAAACACTTCCTTCCTGGATTTCACCGTCACCCAGCATCACGTACACTTGTCGTTCACTGTTGGCGAGGCGCCCGGCAATGGCAGCGCCCATCCCAAAGGACAGCCCCATACCGAGCGAACCGGCGGAGAAATCGACGCCCGGGCACCATTTCATGTCAACGTGGCCCTGACAAACACCTCCCAGCACGCGATAGGAAGCGAGGTCATCTACGCTGATGAAGCCCATTTCTGCGAGGATGGCGTACATGCCCGGCGATGCGTGACCCTTTGAAAGAATGAATCGATCGCGATCTTCCCAGTCTGGCTCATCGGGCCGCACGCGCAGGACCGTTTTGTACAGGCCGACCAACAAATCGATTTCAGAGAGGGATCCTCCTGGGTGGCCTGCTTGTGCCCGGTGGACCATGTTGACGATGTGGACGCGGCACTTACGTGCAAGTTCTTCCAGTTCCGCTGCATTTGTCACGATTCCACCAACAAGGCGGTGTTGATGTGGATGGCCTTTGATGATTGTGCAGGTCAACCTTGGGCGCTGTCCTCACTTGTCTCGCTTTGTTGGGTTCAGTGCGTCAATCGTGTTTCGAACCGCTTCGGCGGTGATCATCACCGCATCGCTCGCCAGGTTGCTGCCTTTCGGCAGGGCTCTCGATGCAAGCCAGATGAACACGCCCACAAACCAGACAAAGAAGGCAAGCGAGAAGAAATCGTTCAGCGTTGTGATGCCCAGTTCAGCTGCGAGGTCAATTTTTGCGACGATCAATACGGCGATGAAGACGCCCATAATGGACTCGCCTGCGATGAACCCTGCGCCGATCAACACACCTCGACTTTCGACGTCTTTTGCTGCGGCCACGGCTTTCTTGGACGGTTGCTTTCTGAGCACGCCGTCCACTCGCAAGTGTGCGCTTCGCAACATGACGTGCGAGATGACGCCGCCCACCATGATGGGTACGGAGAGGCCCAGCGGGAGGTAGATCCCGATGGCAACGCTCATCACGGGCATTTTGAGTTGAATCAACGCTACGGCAATGGCTGCCCCCAGCACGACCATCTGCAGGTTCAAATCCCCGCCGAACGCACCTTGAACGATGGCGCCGATGAGCTCAGCTTGTGGTGCAAACAGGGCTGCGCTGCAATCGTAGAGCGCGTCTGAATTTGCCCCCTCGGCAACCAAGCGTTCGTTGGTCAGACCACAGGCCGTGGACGAAATTTGGAAGGCGTCGTGGAGCAGGGAAAGAACCGGGCCAATCACGACGGCACCGGTCAAGACGCCTACGATTTCCGCAACTTGTTGGCGTTTTGGTGTGGCACCAAGCATGTGGCCGGTTTTCAGGTCCTGCATCACATCGCCAGCGATGGCGGCACTCGATGCAACGATGGCGGCGATCAGAAGCGTGGCGTACATCAGGTCGGTTTTGGCCATGCCCAGAATCAAATCACCGATGATGTAGACCAGGCCAACCGTGAACAGCAAGGTTGCGATGGTCATTCCGGAGACCGGCGAGTTTGACGAGCCCACCACGCCTGCGATGTAGCCCGCAACAGCAGCGAAGAAAAACGCAACAAAGCCGAGGAACAGAGCGCCTGCCAGCGCCAATACGAAGGATTCCGTTGCCCACCAGTAGAAGAAGAACGTCAACACGACGAGGATCCCGCAAACGGTGAACACCCGATTCATGGGAATGTCCTGCTCGGTTCTCGGCAGTTCGTCCGCATGCTCATCGTTTTTGACAAAGGCCTTCGACAAGCCCGTGATGATGGTTTTGCGCATGCTCCAGAGGGTGTAAACGCCCCCCACAACCATCGCACCAACCCCGACGTATCGGACTTGAGTTGCCCAAATGGCGTAAAACCCTTCCACCAGAGACCCACTTGCCGGCCAACCGTAAATGAGCCCGTACATCGGGACGAGGATGCCAAAACCCAGCACGCCACCGAAGAAAATGAACGAAGCAATGCGTATGCCAACGATGTACCCGACCGAGAGAAGGGCAACGGAAAGGTCCATGCCAGCGTAAATTCGGGTTGAGATGACGTTGAACGCGCCTTCAACGGTGTGGTGGGTGATTTGGAAACCCTTGACCATCAAGCCGTACAGGCCCCCGATGGCCAGTGCGTAGAGGATGGCAAGTGCGCCATCGCCGCCTTCCTCACCGGCGACCAAGACTTCCCTGCACGCCACGCCTTCAGGATACGGCAGGGCTTCCTCAACGATGAACAACCGTCGCAGGGCAATCGTGAACATCGTGCCCAGCAAACCTCCCAACGTGGCGATGATGAGGGTCTCCATCCACTGGATGCTGGTCCAGATGTTCATGACCAGCAGGGCAGGCACCGTGAAAATAACACCGGCTGCAAGTGACTCGCCCGCCGAAGCCATCGTTTGAACCGCGTTGTTTTCGAGAATGGAAACGTCCTTGAACATGGTACGCAGGATGATCATGGACATCACGGCAGCAGGTATGCTTGCGGAAACCGTCATCCCGGCGTACAGCCCAAGGTAAGCGTTGGCGGCGGTCATAAGCACGCCGAGGACCACGCCGACGATGATGACGCGCTGGGTTAATTCGAGCGGGCTTTCGTGCGCTGGAATGTACGGTTCCTGCCCTCCGCTCATGAGCCCTCCACCATGTCGGGGTTGGTATATCCTGCGATTCATCTCCATCGGAATCGAGGTTTAATGCACATGGGATTCTACCCGCCACACTAATAGGTGTCCGGCCTCCGCAAAGNATTGTTTTCAATAGGTNCCAGTGAGAATGGGTGAGCGTATGGATGAGCACTGGCACAATCTCTCCATCGGTGACAGCCTTGTTGCACAGGGGAGTTCAGAAACGGGGATCCTTGTTGATGAGGTCATTGAGCGTCGTAAGGCGTACGGTCTCAACAAACTTGACGAGCCAGAGAAAACGTCGGCGTTGCTGCGATTTTTATCCCAGTACAATGACCCGCTCAATTACCTCCTCATCGGTGCTGCGCTGGTGGCGTTGGCCATCAAACCGGACCATCCTGGAGATGCAATCTTTATTTTCATCGTGTTGACGGCCAATGCTTTTTTCGGATACTGGCAGGAAAATCAAGCCGAACAAGCAATGGATTCACTGAAACAAATGGCTGTCTCAAATTGCGTTGTTCTGCGAGGAGAATTTGAGAGCGAAGTGCCAACCTCGGAACTTGTACCGGGCGATGTCGTCCGGCTCGAGCAGGGGTTGAACGTTCCAGCGGATGTCCGATTGCTCTGGTCGCAACAGTGCAAGGTGGATGAGTCTGCCCTCACAGGAGAGTCGCTGACGGTTGGAAAACACACCGACGCCCTTCCCAAGGAGACCGTGCTGGCGGACCGAAAAAACATGGCGTTCATGGGCACCACGATCTCTTCGGGTCGCGGGCTCGGCCTGGTCGTCGCCACCGGCATGAAAACGGAGCTTGGAAAGATCGCCAGCAACATCGCCGAGGCTCAAACACCGAAAACACCCTTGGAACTCAAACTTGAGAGCCTGGGTCGCTTCTTGGGTTTCGTAGCACTCATCGTCGCTGTGCTGTTGGTTTCGTTGAACCTCGTCGTTTCGTACGGCAAACCCGGTGTGGACCTGAGGGAAGTTGCCGTGCAGCAGTTCATCGTCGCCATCGCCATCTTTGTGGCAATTGTACCCGAAGGACTGCCCATCATCTTGGTCATCACGCTTTCACTCGGCATGCGAAACATGGCCCGGCACAAAGCGATCATCCGTCGAATGAAAGCCGTCGAGACCCTCGGGTCCACCACCGTCATCTGTTCTGACAAAACAGGGACGCTCACCAAGAACCAAATGACGGTTCGCCTGGTTCACACCCTTGCAGATGAATACAACATCACGGGTGAAGGCTTCGAGCCCAACGGGCATCTCATCCAAAACGGCGCCCAACTGTCCGATACCGACCTCAGGGCCCGGCAGTCCGACCTTGGTTTCCGTCTTCTCGGCGCATGCCTTTCCCTGTGTCACAACTCAAACATCGTTCAGTCCGAGGGCATGTGGCAGGCCATCGGCGACCCCACCGACTCAGCGTGCGCCGTCGCCGGTTGGAAAATCAACGGTGATGTGAAAAAATTCTCTCACCGACATCCACGAGTCAACGAGTTCTTCTTTGACGCCGTTCGAAAGCGAATGAGCGTGGTCCACGAATACGAAGGAGAGCAATGGATTTTCTCGAAAGGAAGTTCGGGAGGTTATGCGGAGTTGGCCACGTCAAAAATTGTCAACAACGAAATCGTGCCTCTGTCGGATGACGACCGGCAGCGAATCGCCAGCCTCAACGATGAGATGGGCTCACAAGCCATGCGCGTGATCGCGCTGTTTGCTCGGCCGGTGGCATCGGAGGACGACATTGAGGACATCTCTGCGGTTGAATCAAATCTGGTGTTTTTGGGGTTGATTGGAATCATGGACCCCCCGCGTCCGGAAGTAAAAGCGGCCATCGAAACATGCCAGAGTGCTGGCATCAAGGTGAAAATGATCACCGGCGATCAAGCCATGACCGCTGCCGCCATCGCCAACGAATTGGACATTGACGCATCTTCGGCCGGCGGACTCGACGGTGCGCGCTTGTCTGCGATGAGCGACGAGGAACTCACGGAGTTGTCGGGTGATGTTGCCATCTACTCTCGCGTCACGCCCGACCAAAAAATGAGAATTGTTTCCTCTCTGCAAGAACAAGGAGAAATCGTCGCCATGACCGGCGACGGTGTCAACGATGCGCCCGCTCTTTCAGGGGCCAACATAGGTATCGCGATGGGGATCGCCGGGACCGACGTCGCCAAGGATGCGGCGGACATGGTTCTTCAGGACGACAACTTCGCCAACATCGTTCACGCTGTTGAGGAAGGTCGGAAAATCTACCAAAACATACGGAATTTCGTTCGCTATCAAGTGTCAACCAACGTAGCGGCTGTGGCTCTCCTGGTGCTCGCAACGGTCTTTTTTGGTCCCGAAGCCCTGCCCCTTACGGCAACACAAATCTTGGTGATCAACATCCTGATGGACGGTCCACCCGCGGTCGCGCTTGGCGTTGAAAAGAAGCACGGGAACGTCATGAATCGCCCTCCCAGGCCCGTTGACGAAGGTCTTCCCAACGGCCGTGACATCTCCCTCATTTTCTACCTCGGCGCCGTGATGGTGGTGGGTACGCTGTCGGTGTTCTATCTGGCAGGCGGTGGTTTAGCCGAGTGTCAGTTGTTGCCCAGCGAAACGACGACAACGGCGTTTGACGTCGACGCTTGCACGTTGGGCGACCAAGGCGAAATCGACAAGTGGCAAACCTATGCAGACGGTCACTTCCACCATGCACAAACCATGACCTTTGCCGTGTTTATTGTCTACCAGTTGTTCAACGTGCTCAACTGTCGTTCGAACGAACAAAGCGTGTTTGAACTTGGTCTGTTTTCCAACAGAGCCATCAACTACGCCCTGTTGATCTCAGCAGGCCTCCTGCTCTTTTTCGTGCAACTCGCAAACGTTTCGATTCCTCTCATTGGAATCCAGATCGGCTCGCTGTTGTCAACCAACACGCTGACCTCTGACGATTGGATCGTCGTCGTCCTGGTTGCATCCAGCGTGTTCATCATTGAAGAATTCCGAAAATTCATTGTAAAATCGGGCTTCTTTTCGGTCAAAAAGCGTTGATGGGCTTAAGCACATCTTCTTGAAGAGAGCAGGCGCCCATTGACCATGGAGGCCGTGCTGCAGCCCGCACCGTTGGCTGGCGAACACGAGGATTGGCTTCACCGACTCGGGCTTTCCTTGAGTGCCTCGAAATGGTCTGAATCACTGCAGGGCATCGTCGGCAAGCTTGCATTGAACACGCCTTTGGACCTCGAGGACGGTGTGGTGTTGTTCAACCACCCTGACCTGCATGAACTCGGTGCGTTGGCCAACGCCGTGCGGGAAGCGCGCTTCGGTCGCCAAGCGTTCTTCAACTCCAACGTCCACATCAATCAAACGAACATTTGCGTTCTTGCCTGTCGCTTTTGTGCATTCCGCCGCGGCCCCAAAGCCGATGATGCGTACGCAATGTCCGTCGATGAGTACGTCGCAGACCTTGCCCAATACGCCCACGCAGTTGACGAAGTTCACTCTGTGGGCGGACTCCACCCTGAGTGGGGGGTTGAACATTACGAGTCGCTCTTCCGCCGCGTGTCGGACGAACATCCTCACGTGTCCATCAAAGCGTTGACCGCCGTTGAGATCAAGCACCTCGCCCAGCGGTCGTCCATCAGCACGCTCGATGTCCTCAAGCGCCTCCGACAGGCCGGTCTGATGTCCCTTCCGGGAGGCGGTGCGGAAATTTTGGACGACGAGGTGCGAGCCGTCATCTGCAACGGCAAAGAGAGTTCCGAGGAGTACATACAAATCCATCGTGAGGCTCACCAAGTCGGCCTTCCCTCAAACTGCACCATGTTGTTTGGTACAATTGAAACGCTTGAACAGCGCATTCAGCACATGATCTCACTCCGTGAATTGAACCACGAAACCCAAGGGTTCCAATGCTTTGTTCCCTATCCGTTTCTTCCCGACGACACTCGCCTTCCGCAAGCACAACTCGCATCGGGAACAGAAGTCCTTCGAACCATCGCTGTGTCCCGCTTGATGCTCAACAACATCCCTCACATCAAGGCCTACCGAATGAACATCGGTGACCACCTCGCAGAGTTGGGCTTGCAATACGGCGCAGACGACATCGACGGCACGGTCCAGAAAGAGTCCATCATGCACCTCGCCGGCTCCACCGCTCCGCTCGACCACGACCGCTCAAAACTCGCCCGACTGATCAACGATGCCGGATGCACCCCCGTCCAGCGCAACACCGTCTATACGTCGTTTGAACCGTACACGCCTCCACCGGTCAAGCAACGCCGCTCGTTGCCCATGGCGACCCTCTAAGGTGATGACGTGGCCGCAACGTGGACCAAAACACTGGGCCGGGTGGCGTTCATCAACTGCGACCCGCTTTACCACCACCTGTCGGACGATTGGAACGTTCTCGCCGCCCCACCGTCGTGGCTCACCGGCCACGTTCTGAGGCGCGATTGCATTCTTGCTCCGATACCGGCAGCCGACTATGCCAAACACGCTGACGACCTCGTCCTCTTGCCGGACATTGGCATTGGGAGTCAGGGGGAGGTCGGCAGCGTCCTTCTGTTTGGTGGGGTGCCGCTTGACGCCATGAAGACCATCGCGCTACCGAGCGATTCAGCAACCTCCGTCGCCTTGCTCAAGCATCTCATCGCCAAACAGGGCCGTGACATGGACTACATTTCCACGGGGCCCGACTACGAGTCCATGATGGCCATTGCGGACGGTGCTTTGCTGATCGGAGATCGCGCCCTCGAAGCTGCCAAAGAATTTCCCGAAATGGTTCAGATGGATTTGGGCACAGCGTGGATGGATGAGGAGGGCCTTCCGATGATCTTTGGCGTTTTCGTTGCGAGGAGAGACACCCCTCTGGATGCGTTGAAGTCTGCCCATGCCTCCCTGGTCGCCAACCTTGAACGGTTTGAATCCGAGGCGGACAAACGCGAAGCCGTCATCGAGTGGTCGATGGAAAAATCAGGGCTGTCCCACGAACGACTCGACCAGTACTACGGCGAGGTGTTCAATCGACTGAATCAACATCACCTCAACGGTTTGTTTCGATTTTTGGACCACGCCTGCGGCATGAAATCACAACCTCAATTTGCGTGGGAATAGTCGTGCGTTGTATCAAAATTTGAACGGATGGTTCTTGAAGGTCATGAAGGTGGAAGATGCATGGTGATTGAACTCCCGTTGGACGATAACGGAAACAAACTTGTTCGTATCGGTCACAGCCCAGACCCCGACGATGCGTTCATGTTCCACGCCATGACCACAAACGCTTTCCCAACACCTGGCTACAACTTTGTTCACGAGCTGCAGGACATTGAAACCCTGAATCACCGAGCCATGAATCAGGACCTGGAGGTTTCGGCTGTCTCCATCCATGCTTATCCCGACATTGCGGAGCACTATGCGTTGATGAACTGCGGTGCATCGATGGGCGAAGGATACGGCCCCATGATCGTCTGCAAGAAAGGTGTGTCTGAAGAGGAAGCACGCAATGCAGTNATCGCTGTCCCGGGCCTCAAGACCAGCGCCTATCTCGGTTTGCGATTGGCCTGGGGTGATTGTGAAGTTGCGGTGGTCCCCTTTGACGAAATCATACCTCGCATCCTCGATGGAACCTACATCAGCGGCCTCATCATTCACGAAGGGCAACTCACGTACGTCGATCACGATCTTGATGTTCTGATCGACCTGGGGAAGTGGTGGAACGGTCGAACACCAAACTGGCCCATGCCCCTGGGCGGGAACGTTGTTCGGCGAGACCTCGGGGAAGACGTCATGCGAGACATCACGAAATACACCAAAATGAGCATTGAATATGCGTTGAAATCCCCCGACGAAGCTCTTGAATTCGCCAAAGCATGGGGTCGCGGCATTGACGACGACACCAACAAAGAATTCGTTGGCATGTACGTGAACGATCGAACCATCGACTACAAAGAGGACGGTCGTGCTGCCATTCGCTTGTTCATCAAAGAGGGTCAACACATCGGTATGATTCGGAATGATTTTGACACGGCCACCATGCGTTTCATTGGAGAACCCTGAGGGCCACCCATGACCGAACAAGCCAATCTCCCCCAAGTGAGTCAGTACGGCTCAGTGGATCCAGCGCCTCCATCCAAGGACTCTGAAGTTGAAATGCTTACCAAGCGCCTATGCGATGAAACACTGCCCATGTTTCAGCGCATGCGAGCGGTGTTCTCACTTCGCAACCAGCGCTCGGATGAAGCCTGCTTGGCCTTGTGCAAGGGGTTCTCGAGTGAAAGCGCGCTTCTGCGTCATGAGATCGCGTACGTGCTGGGCCAAATGCAAAACCCCACGGCACTCCCTACACTCATCGAGCGCCTTGAGGACAACACGGAGCACGTGATGGTGCGGCACGAAGCTGCTGAGGCGATGGGAGCCATCGGCGATCGTTCCGTCATCCCCTCATTGAAGCGATTTAGCAACGACCCGCTCCCCGAGGTCGCCGAGTCGTGCGTCGTTGCGCTCGACCTCCTGGCCTGGGTTGCAGGTTCTGAATTTGAAACGACCGATTGGTAGGCCTCCCTCAACTTCAAAGACTGAAGCGTACTGCGTCAGACAGGGGAGACGCCCATGCCTCACGACCACATCCAACTCGCCCAGGCCCCCAACGGAGAATTGGGCCCACGATGCCACGGTTGCGGCATTCGATTGACCTTCGGCAACGCCATGGTTGTCAACAAGCATTACATGTGCTGGACGCACTACGTTGAAGCCACCGGCGCCGACACGGCAACCGAGGTTTCGGACGCCGACGAACGGTTTTGGATGAAGCAAGAATAGCACGGCTTTCTTCATGAACCCTCACGGATTCGTTTACCCTGAGGGAAATCCATGTCGAGCGGATGGGCCAGATTCGCGCACCGATTCGGTCAGTACTATCAACACGCTTCCCTGTGGTCGCCGCCCCGCGTCAAAACCCGAGAATGGATGTTCATCCCGTTCGGTGGTGCACCACCGCTGAGGCACAAGTCGTTCTCAAACATCGGTCAGGTTCAATCGTTTCTCGCTCAACGTGCCATGCATTCGTGCTTTTACTCCACGGCGTATTGGCGGCGCCCTTTTGAACTCAAGATGGCGGACAAACTCTGGCAGGGAGCGGACCTGATTTTTGACCTGGACGGCGATCACCTTCCCGGCGTGACGGACCGGGACTTTCCGGGTATGCTGGAGGTCATCCAAGAGCAAGCATGGTCGCTGTGGAACGACTACCTTGAACCTGAATTTGGGTTCTCAGAAGATCATCTCCAGGTCACGTTCTCGGGCCATCGAGGCTTTCATCTTCACTACAGAGACCCCAAGCTGTTTCATTTGGACTCTGAAGCGCGAAGGGAGTTGGTCTCTCACATTCGAGGCGAGGGTGTTGATGTGCAAGGAGGGCTCGCACGATTCCACGACATGTCGGCACGGGGTTGGACGCAGCGAATACGACAGGGAATGGACGCAATGATTGACACGTTGCGGTCCATCCAGCGAGGCGACGAAGGAAGCGGTGCTGAACTGACGAGATTGGAATCGGCTCTGAAGTCGTTGCAGGACCGGGAGGGTAACACGTCTCAGCGGTCTGCTTCAGCCATCAAACGCTTGGCGGAATTGATGATGCACGATGGTCGCGTTCAGCGCCTCAAAGAGGGGAAATTTGAGTTGCTGGGCAACTACCAAGCCCTTTTCCTCAATCTCCTCAAAGCCGATGCATCCGTGGTGTTGGGCTCCGCTGGGGAAACCGACGAGGTCGTCACCATCGATGTTCGGCGTCAGATACGCTGGCCAACGTCCCTCCACGGAAAATCCGGCATGCGGGTGAGTGAATTTCCCCTCGATCGTTTGGATCCCGATGCCAGCAACGCCTACAACCCGCTTCACGAAGCATTCGTGCTGGGCATGGACGACAGCATTGAGATCGAATGGGTGGTGGATGAAGCCGTCGCTCAGTTTGGCGATCAGCGAATCGAAAGCAACGTAGGTGAGCGTTTTTCAATCCACGAGTCCGGTGCAACGTTCCTCGTATTGAAGGGGTGGGCTCAACTTGTCTGATGCCACAGAACTTCACGATGGAACGACGGTTTGCAAGGTACATCATGCGGTAAGGTTCAAGGGTGGTTTCCCATCCCTTGGGACGAGGTGAGTCCAGTGGGTCTGCGCAGAGGTAAAAAATCCAAGAAATCGGATGCGCCTTTACCCACCCCGAATTTGCCACCTCCCGGCAACCTGCCTTCACCGCTGCCGATGCCAGGTGAAGGCCTCCCCTTGCCGCCTTTGCCCGGCGCACCAACGCCTGGGGAACTCCCACTCCCGGCCCCTTTGCCAACACCTGCGCCAGCCCCGGCCGCACCGGCTGCCCCTGCTCCGGTTCCGGTGAACGACCCGGCAACCACGCTATCAGGCATCGCAGCGGACAAAGGATACAGCGAGTTGTGGGCAAAACGGTCTGAGAAGCCGTTGCAGCAGATTTACGGCCACATCGACCGCATCAGCAACAAGGAAGCCGGATCGCTGTTGGATCGTTATGCAGACAGGTTTGGACACTCGCTGGACCGAGAAATCATCGTCATGCGCAAGGCGGCCGTCGANGAGAAAGTGGCGGAGATACGNGACGCCCCCGTTGTTGAACTTCTCAACGACGAACCCGAAGAACCAGTAAGCGAACTTCAACAAGTCGAGGACGAATTGCGGGCCCTCAAACCGCTCTACCAAGAAGCGAAATCCCTCGGGGACAAGGAAACGTTGGCTGAACTTACACCGACGCTTCAAGCGCTGATGGCACGACGCAAAGCACTCAAGCAGGGCGGGGAACCTGAAGCAGAGGCGACCGTTGCGGAAGAACATGAAGCAGACGAGGACGACGAGCTCTGGACGCAATTCGTTCAAATCGTGGACGACCTCCTAGGTGACCATCTCCCAGCAGAGATTGTCGAAGCCTTTGTTGCGAGCGCTGACTTCGATGTCTACAGGGCGGTCAACGAAGCACCGACCGAAACCGATGATGAAACCCGCAGTGAATTCTACAAAATGGTGGATGACCAACTTGGAAACATGTCATCGGACGCCATCTCTGCGTTCGTCAATTCTGACGAATTCGAAATCTATCGCTACATTGGCGAACGCTACAAGGACGAGTGAACAACATGGGACTACTGGACAAGGCCGCAGCCTCAGACAAAGAAGACACCAAACCCAAGGCAAAGGCGAAGAAAACCGCCGCCAAGGCCAAACCCGTCAAGGCCGCCAAGGCCAAACCCGTTAAGGCGGAACGCGCACCCAAGGCAAAGAAGGTGAAAGCCCCGCGAGCACGACCAATGGAGCTCTCGGACGAATACGAACTGGCATCAACAATGAATCGAAGAATTTCATCGTTGGTCAATTTCGTCATTAATTTTGGTGTCCTTTTCGCAGCTCTGTTCATCGGCGCAAACGACACCAACCTCATCACCACGATTCTCTTTGCAACCAGCGGAGGGATCATTATCCTCAACGCCATTTTCATCCCCATGCGATTCTCTCGCAATTTGGGTCAGTTTGTTTCACGAACGAAGTACGTGCGCGGTGACGGTTCCAACCCGCTGTTCCTCCACGGTATCCTCGCCAACACGGCCGGTCTTCTGGCACTTATTGGCCTCATTTTTGTCGCAACCCAATTCCAGAAATTGACCGAAGCCGATAACACCGGCGCCATCATCTTCTTCTCGTTTGGAACCATTTTCATTCTGCTCTGGTTCGTCGACCGCTATCTTCGAAACGGCAGCGCCATGGGGCAGGGATTGTACGATCTCGCCTTCCGAGCCTACCTCGTAAAGTATGTGCCAAGCGACGAAGAGAAAGCCACCGGTATATGGTCTCGTCTCGAGAACATGGGTAATTTCGGCGACCAACTCATCAAACGCCAAGAAGACAGGAAAGCAAAGCGTGAGATCAAGAAGGCTGAAGCCGAAGCAGCCGCGCAGGAAGAGGATGAAGCAGGCGACGACGGCGATGCGCAAGAAGACTGATCCGAACCTCTCACTCGCAGGGCGATGGCATGTTGGATTGGGCGCGAAAACGCAACCACGTTCTGCCCGTTCTTGTCGGTGTGTTCGGTGCGCTTTCAACCGCATTTCTTTGGGTCATGCACCCACTTTTTGGTTTGACCACGGGCCTCTTCAGCGCCTTTGTTCTTTACCTTGAAATCGTCACACAGCTTTCTTTTCGCGCGCCTCGGAAACGCAAACCTGTGCTTGAGCAGCAAGGCTGGGACGCTCAGGATGTCCTCGTCAACGGATGTTCCGTTCGTCATTATCTCTGGAGAGGTGAACCCTCAAGACCGGTCGCCGTGCTGGTTCACGGGTGGACGTCGGGTGCCGTCCGAATGGATCGACGTGCCCTTTCGTTTATTCAGCGAGGTTGGAGCGTGGTGCTCATCGATTTGCCCGGGCACGGAGGTTCGGGCGATCTACCCAAGTGGACCGCTGAGCGGTGCACGACGATTCTTCTGGAAAGCCTGGACCGGATGAACATCATGGAATCCAACCTGTTCAGCAACGGCGTGTGGTACTACGGCCACAGCATGGGTGCGTTCGTCGGGTTGCGAATCAGCAAACGCCGTGATCAGGCCGATTGGACCGCCCACCTCTCGGGTTGGATCTTTGAGTCACCGATGACGGGATACACCGAAATTCACCATGAAACATGCAACATACTCCGCATTCCATTTCCGCTGAGACCCGTGGTCCTTGCGAAGACGATTCGACACTTTAACGCCTTAAATTCTGACGTAGGGACCATTCAAGATCTTTCAGAAGCGGACATGCCCGCATGGGGCTTACCGTCAGAACCCATCCTCCTTGTCCAGGCCGATCCGGACGAGCGCCTCGGCCCCATTCACGCCATGCGGCTTGTTTCCTCCATGGAGGCCAACGCCCGTTCGGAGTTGTTGACGGTCCACATGCTTCCAGAACTTCGCCACACAGGTGGATACACCAACGATGCACGTAAAGCGCGGGTGGACGCCTGGTTGGACCAGCAGTCGATTCATTCATCCTCGGTTTGAGCGGCCTGTACTCGCGCAAGTTCTCGCATGTCTTCGACTTCATCGAGCTCATCCACGATTTCTTTTCCAAGCAGCGTCTCCATGACGTCTTCCATGGTGAGAATGCCGGACGTGCCTCCGAATTCATCTTTCACCAGTGCAAACTGCTGCCGGTTGCTGAGAAAGACATCGAGCGCTTGTTCAATGGTTGATCCTTGTTCAATCTTCAAAATGGGTTTCATGATGTCCTTGAGTTCAAGATCCCATTCGTCTCGACTTGCTGCCATCAGTATTTCTGAACGGATGACTAAACCGCGCACCTGGTCGATGTTTTCTTCGTAAACAGGTATTCGGGAAAAACGCAGAATGGTGTTCTCATCGAGGACTTCCTTGATCGTCTGCGTCATCTCAAATGCCGAGACGACGGTTCTCGGCGTCATTTCGTCGCTGACCATCACGTTTCTGAGCTCGAGGAGGTTGTGGATGATGGTTTCTTCAGCCTCTTCAAGAGCACCCTCAATCTCNCCTAAATCGGCCATGGCTGCGACGTCGTCTCGTGTGACCATGGCGTTTTTTGAAGACGGAAGCACGGCCTTGATGGCTTGAATGGGGCCGATCAGGAAGAACATCAGTTTCGTGAACCACGTGAGAAGGTACGCAGTGGGTGTAGAGAGTCGTTTCCAGTAGGCTGCACCCAGTGTTTTGGGAATGATTTCAGAGAGGAAAAGGACGGCGAGCGTAAGAATCAACGAAGCGACCGTGAGCACCTCAACGCCCCATATCTGCTGCACTTGCGATCCGACCCCTGCCGCACCCATGGTGTGCGCAATCGTGTTGAGGGTCAGGATGGCTGTAAGCGGTCGCACCGAATCATCGTCCTTCAGGTGAGCCCACATACCGGCCGTGCGTTTGCCTTCGTTCTGCAGGATGTTCACGTACGTCTGTGGCGTTGAGAGCACGACCGCCTCCAATATCGAGCACATGAAGGACACGCCCAGTGCGAGCGTGATGTAGAAAACCAGGAGACCCATGTCCCCCTCGCCGGTGGCGCTGGCAGCGACGACCGCTGCCGCAATTACGTCGTTGGCCATGTTGTCTCGCAGACCCCTGCCCTTGCGGGCGTAGTCCAAGCGACGCCAGAAGGGTTCTTCAAAATGACGCTGTACGTTCACATCGCACACTTTGGTTTGTTCTTCATGCGTGAACCTCAAGAAGCATAGGCCACCCGCAAGAAGCAAGTGGGTTTCCATGAGCGATGAACACGTCCTGATTTGTGTGGCCTGGCCGTACGCCAACGGGCCGCTGCACCTCGGACACGTCGCAGGTTGCTACCTCCCGCCTGACATCCAATACCGGTTTGAACGAGCACTGGGCAATCGAGTGTTGATGGTGTCCGGCTCGGATGAGCACGGGACGCCAATCACGGTCACTGCAGAAACGCAAAACATTGAGCCTCAGCAGGTGGTCGATGAATTTCACAAAACGAACCGGGATGCCTTGATTGCCCTTGGCTGCGCTTGGGCGCAATCCATCGATCCTCGCGGTCCAGAATACGGAGGTGCCTTGTTCAACAGAACATCGGACCCCGAGCACAAACGCATGGTTCAAGAAAATTTCAGCGCACTGGAAACGGCGGGGTTCTTTGAGCGAAAAACGATGGAACAGTACTACGAGGTTCATCCAGACGGCGGCGGACGATTTCTACCAGACCGCTACGTTGAGGGCACCTGTCCTGCGTGCGGCAGCGACGGTGCTCGTGGGGACCAATGCGACGCATGCGGTGCGACCTACGAAGCGGTTGAACTCAAAAACCCCGTATCGAAAATGAATCCGTCTGCAACCGTTGAAATCCGGGAAACGGACCATCTCTTCTACCGCTTGGACTTGTTTCAGAATGCGCTTGAAAAGCACGCTCAATCGCAGCAAGGCGTGTGGAAATCGAACGTGAAAGCGATGACCAAACAGTGGCTTGACATGGGCCTCCGGCCGCGTGCGGTGACACGCGACCTTGAATGGGGCATTCCCGTGCCGATGAAAGGCGATGAATGGGTTGGAAAGTGTGTTTATGTCTGGTTCGAAGCCGTTCAGGGGTACTCAACCTGTGCCCGCATTTGGGCCGCTCGTAACGCACCCGAACTGCCCGACGGTGCCGACATGTGGAAACGCTGGTGGAACGTCAGCGAGGCGGGGACCGTTCCACGACATCTCTACTTCCTGGGGAAGGACAACATCCCGTTTCATACCGTGATATGGCCGGCGCTCCTTCTCGGGCTAAACCACGTCAACAAAGGGAAGTCGGCTGACGAGCCCGTTTCTCTTCCGGGACCTGGCGAATTCGCACTCGAGAGCAATGTACCCGCGATGGAGTATTTGATGCTGGCAGGCGGTCAATTCTCCAAATCAAGAAAACACGCCATTTGGCTTCCATCGTTCCTGGAGCGCTACCCCGCTGACACACTTCGCTACTACCTGAGCGCTCAAATGCCGGAAGAAAAAGACTCGGATTTCACGTGGCAGGAGTTCGTTGCCAAGGTCAACAACGTGTTGAACGCCAACTACGGAAACTTTGTCCACCGCGTACTGACCTTGGGTGCCCGACTGCCTCACGACGAACATAAATCCCCCTTCGCACCGTACGATGCACACCCCTCAACCAATGATCACAAAGCAGCAGTTGAGCAAGCCTTCGCAGACATCACGACCTCGCTGAAGGCCCATCGGTACAAGGATGCACTCAATTCGATCATGGCCGTATCGCAGTTGGGCAATCAAATCCTTCAAACAGCAGCACCGTGGAAACATCTCAAGCAACCCCAAGAGGGGTACGAATCAAGCCTCGGTCAACTGGCCTTTTGCTGGCGAATTGCGCGTTTCTTGAGCATCACCACGCAACCGTTTATGCCCAACAGTGCCCAACAACTATGGGTCAATCTGGGCAACGAATCCGCCGTTTCGGAATGCATGTGGTCTTCAGCCATCGACTGGTCGGCCCCTCTGACATGGCGAGAAGAGACACCAACGCCGCTTTTTGAAAAGTTGGACATCGATGAAATCATGGCCTCAGAACAGGGNTTGGTTGAAAGAGACGACACGGAAACATCCAGTGTCCACGGCATCAAGGGCGGAAAAAAGAACGATGGAGGAACAAAATTGAAGGAAAAAACAGAAGGCGTGACGTACCTCGATTTCGAGACGTTCATGGAAGTCAATTTGAGGGTGGGCCGAATCACATCCGTCGCCGACCACCCGAATGCGGACAAACTCTACGTGGTTCAGTTGGACGACGGAACGGCAGAAGGCCGCACCATTTGTGCCGGTTTGAAAGAACACTACACGCCTGAGGAAATGGAAGGAAAATCGGTGGTGTTCGTAGAGAACCTCAAACCACGACCGCTTCGTGGCATCACCTCGGAAGGCATGATGCTTGCTGCCGACGACGGAGCTGGATGCGTGAAACTCATCACCGTTGACGGGGATGTGTCGCCGGGCAGTCAGGTCCGATGATCATCCGTCCATCCGTTCGCGAACAGCGTCCATGACCTCTCGGGACCGCTTCCGAATCTGCTCTTTCAGTTCGGGCAACCGATCACGAAGTTCAGACCCCATCTCGGAGGGCAGCGAGTCGAGGTTGATTTCGACATTGAACACCGCACCTTTGGCGGCAGCGCTCGCCAAAAGCCCGGCGACGCCAACGTCCGTCACCGCGTTTGCGTTCCCTTTCCGCGCAAGATCGGGAAGCAGGTCCAACAGGTTGAGGGCAAGGCGAGCGGTTTCGTACGGTACTTCTGCGGCCACCAAGGTTGCAGACCGGATTGCAGTTCGCCGGGCGGCTTTCTCATCGTCCGTACCCTTGGGCATCGCAAATCCATCCATTACGCCGTCAAATGCATCGCTGTCGTCCGTGGCGAGGTCGTTCGCCCGGTTCATCAGCGGTATCGACAGCGCCAGAACTTTGTTCGCAACGGCCCAACCATCGTTCCATTTCTCATTGCTCACGGTCAAATCCGAAACCATGACCGAAAGGGAAGCGGCTTGCGCAAGTGCAATCGCAGCCGCTGTGCCTCCGCCGGGTGTGGGTGAGGATGACGCAAGGGCTGCTTGGAAGTCCCGCAATCTCATGTCCGCCCAGTTCATGCGTTCACCTCCGATTCGAGGGCCCATTCAATGATGTGTCGGTGCGGTTCAAACCGGTGGTGTCGGTTCAGTCCCAACCCCTCCACCGCTGCAGCCACCAAGGCAGCATCATCGGGGGCTTCAGGANCAAAGAAACGACCTGCCTCCAACATGGCTTGAAGGGGTACCAAACCGACAACCTCGCTTCCACACAGCGACACACCGTGGTCGTTTGCGAGACTTTCGCAGGTCATGAACGCCTGATGGAGCGGGCAAGAATCGACATCAAGGAGGTTCATCGACACCTGTGAAATCCCCAATTCATCAACGGGCACACCCATGCCCTGAACATTTGACAGCATGCCGCCGCTTCGAACACGTCCTCCTCGCTCGGATTTCAAGAGGCGTCCGCTGCTGCGAACGATGGAGCCAATTTTCTTAGCAACGTTTGCACCTCGTTCGTCAACGTTTACGTTGTAGGCAACCAAAATAGGACGCGCTCCGATGGTTATGCCTCCAGATTTTGCAACCGTTTCGGACCATTCCATCGCNCCTGCGTCGGGCAGACGCGTGTGGTCCGAATGGTTCGTTGCCCCTCCAGAGAGACGCGCCTCCAATTGCTCGTATTCGCCTTTTCGCAAATGAGAGAGCATCGCACGCTGCTGAGAACGTGCGGCAGCACCGTAGAGGAAAAAGGGGACATCGTGGCGGCTGCTAAGCGCCTGCACCGTCGAGCGAGCCAGGTCAGCGCACTCCTCCATCGACACGTTTCGCAGAGGAACAAACGGACAGACGTCGACCACGCCCATACGCGGGTGTTCGCCTTTGTGGTTGCGCATGTCCAGCTCACGGATGCTCGCTTCGATGAGAGCGATGGCCCCCGTCATGACAGCCTCCGGCTCACCTGCAAACGTGATGACCGTTCGATGGTAATCGTGATCGGGCTCAACACCCAACACCGTGCAGCCAGCGACGTTTCTCACGGCGTCAACGATGCGCTCGATCTTTTCGATGTCCCGTCCCTCGGAAATGTTGGGCACGCACTCGACCAATTTTGAATCCATGGCGTGAGCCTTTGCGTTGGGTCTTTGAATGTTCTTCGCCGCACTCACGAATACAGCGCCTCTGGCGAGGTACTGTTGGAGCCCTGTGTTCTCTTTTTGTCAAGGCGAGACACGGCGAGCATCATGTCGTTTTGAGACACGACGGAGCGCCCGTCGCGGATGGCGATCATGCCTGCTTCCACGCAGGTCGCTTTGAGTTCCGCCCCGGAGTACCCTTTCGTGCGCTCCACAACACGGCCAATGGCGATTTTTTTGGTGTTCATCGATGAGAGGTGCACATCGAGGATGGCTTTCCGCGAGGCATCGTCAGGTATCGGTATCTCGATGACTCGGTCAAACCGTCCCGGTCTCAACAACGCATCGTCAAGAATGTCAGGACGGTTGGTGGCGGCGATGATTTTCACGTCCTGCAGGGCATCAAATCCGTCCAATTCAGCGAGAAGTTGCATCAGGGTTCGTTGAACTTCTCGGTCGCCGCTGGTGGACCCGTCCAATCGCTTTGCTCCAATGGCGTCGATTTCATCGAGGAAAATCACACTGGGAGCTTTTTCTTTTGCGAGGGAAAAGAGTTCGCGCACCATGCGACCACCTTCGCCAATGTATTTCTGGGCCAGTTCACTGCCGACCATTCGAATGAACGTGGCATCGGTGTGATTGGCCACCGCTTTTGCAAGCAGCGTTTTTCCACATCCGGGTGGACCGACGAGCAAAACACCTTTGGGCGGAACGATGCCCACCTTCTCAAAGAGTTCTGGCTTTACCAGTGGCAATTCAATGGCCTCCCGAACCGATTCGACCTGCTCGTCCAGACCTGCAACATCTTCGTAGGTGATCGATGGTTTCTCAACCATTTCTGCACCGCTGACCATTGGATCCCACGCCTCCGTGAGAACTTCGACCACCGACAGGCTGTCCTGATTCAACGCCACCCTTGTGCCCGGTTTGAGTGCATCGGGATCGAGACGTTGGTTCAACGAAACTTGGAACACCGTACCGTTTGACGAGCGGACAATGGCACGTTCGTGGTCGAGGATGTCTTGGAGGTGTCCGACGATCAGCGGTGGCATTTTCAGCAGGTTAACGTTCTCGTCCAAACGTTCAATGCGTTTTCGGAGGGTTCGCATTTCTGCTTCGAGCGTCGTTCGCTCGTTGATGAGTTGCTGCGTTTCGTCCCTCAGTTCGGCGTAGGCTTCCTCCAAGCTTCGAAGATCGTCATCGGGTCCGCTCGGCAGGTCGCCGTCCGTACGCTCCACTTCCGTTCCCATAACGCTCATGGTTAGGGCAAGGCGACGATACTTAAGCACAGTGTTTCATTCGTGCGGCGTGACGCCATCCAAAGGGTTCAAAGAGCGTAACCGGAGCAACAGGGGCATGGGAGAATGCGAACTGTGCGGGGCCGTCAAAGTCGCCGTAAAGCGCGTTCGAACCGGCAAAACAGAGGTTGCGGCTTGCGCACGGTGCAGCGATAAATTGAACCTCGGCCCAAAGCAAGAAGCCCCAGGGATTCAACGCGCACGTTCCTTCGCAACGCGACCCAGTCCCAGAAAGAAACGCACCGACATCATGGCGAGAGGTTCCATGGAACTTGCTGATGATTTCGCCAAACGCATCCAACAAGCCCGAACCACACGGCAATGGAATCAACAGCAACTCGCAAAGAAGATGGCTGAAACCGTGAACATCATCAAATCAGCCGAATCGGGGAAACGGCCAACCGACTCGGTGGTTCGTAAATTTGAGCGAGTTCTTGGGATTAAACTGATGGTTGAACGGACTGCATCGGAGTCCCGCTTCATCGACGCTGGACCTTCGCGCGGCATGACGTTTGGCGATTATCTCGACGATTTGCGGTGATCCATTGGAACCAATCCCCGTGCACGCACTCTGGCTTGCGCAAGATGACCCTCGCAAGAACACGGCTGTCTTGGCGTCAAAGCGAGGCGATTTGAAACTGCACAAATCCACACGGACACTTCCAAAACGCGGGATCATCCTCGAACCGCTGTGCGGTAAGGTGTTTGGACCAGAGGACCATGCCCTTCTCACGCAACATCACGGGGCGTTGGTTGCCCTGGATTGCAGTTGGGCCCACATTGAATCCTCCGTGTCGTCGATCATGAGGAAAACGCGACTGGAGCCGCGAATGCTCCCGTTGCTGTTGGCTGCCAACCCCGTCAATTGGGGAAAACCCGGTCGATTGACCACCGCCGAGGCGCTGGCTGCAGCCTTGTACCTCGCTGGCAGAGCGAGTGAAGCCACAGAGGTTTTGGGTGCATTTCGATGGGGCAGACGGTTTTTTGAGCTCAATCAGGAACCCCTCGATGCGTACGCCCAAGCCGGGACGAGCACGGAATTGGTGGGCCTACAATTCGAGTTCTTTGACCTCGATCATCTTGAGGGGGACGACGCGTGAACAACGTAAACGATTCCCGTGTTCAACGCTATGAAAACGGGCATCTGACGATGGCTGAGGAACATCTTGCCGCTGAATGCATGATTCAGATCATCGTCAACGACGCCCTCATGACCACGTTGCTCGGTTCTCCGGAGGACGTCGAGGAACTGGTTGCTGGCCACCTCATGACCGAGCACGCTGTCGATGTTCACTCCATTACGGACATCCACGTCAACAACGAGGGGGGCGCACTGCAGGCTTACGCCAGCCTTCGCGACGGTCTGACGCTCACCCCTCGTCCTTCCATTGTCACGTCGTCATGTGGCGCCTGCGATCAAACCAACCTACCCGATTTAATCGCAGGAACACCAACCGTGGAATCGCTCGGAACTGAAGTGGACATGGAGCATGTTTTGGACGCTCTGCGAAGCATGAGAGAGAACCAACCATCGTTTGAGCAAACGGGCGGCGTTCATGCCGCAGGGCTGTATTTTGGGCGCGAACAATCCTTGCTGGTACGCGAGGACATTGGACGGCACAACGCCGTGGACAAGGTCCTCGGCCGGCATGCATTGAGTCGTCTTGAGCAGCCACGTGCCCTTCTTTTGTCAGGTCGATGCGGTTGGGACATTGTGGCAAAAGCGGCCAGAGCAGCCATCCCCATCGTTGCCTCGTTTGGAGCAGCGTCAAGTCTCGCCGCACAAACAGCCAGGTCGTGTAACATCACGCTTCTATCCTTCGTGAAAGGCAACAAAGCCGTTGTTATTGGGCCTGTCGATGGGCGGTTCAAGCGCAAGCATTGAGAAGGGCAAACGCCGAGGTCTCATCGGGGATGGGGCATGCGAAAGGAAACACGGGCGCGAACGCCACCGGACAACGTTTCGTTGAAGCTCAAAAAGGTGAAGAAAAAAGCCGCAGGTGTCGGCGCAATAGCCTCTTCGGTCGTTCACGGTTTGACCAAAATGGGTGCCGTCAAAACGGTGAAAACATTGCGCACCGTCAATCAGTTGGAGGGTTTTGATTGCCCGGGGTGTGCGTGGCCAGACCCTGAGCATCGCACCGCGTTCGAGTTTTGTGAGAACGGTGCGAAAGCGGTTGCAGACGAAGCAATGCGAGCAAACGTCACTCCGGCATTCTTTGAGAAGCACTCGATTCAATCCCTGTCGGACATGAGCGATCACGACTTGAATGCATTTGGACGACTCGCTCATCCCGTTCTGCTTGAGGAGGGTGCCTCGCACTACAAAGCCGTATCATGGGAGGACGCCATTGACGTCGTTGCGACCGCTCTCAATCAGACCGATACCCCCGATCGTTCCGTTTTTTACACGTCGGGCAGAACGAGCAACGAAGCTGCGTTTCTCTATCAAGCGTTTGTGCGCGCCTACGGCACCAACAATTTGCCCGATTGCTCCAACATGTGCCATGAGTCAAGCGGTAAAGCTCTGATTCAAACCATTGGTATCGGAAAAGGCACGGTCACGCTCAACGATTTTTCTGCCGCTGATGTGATCATGGTCATTGGCCAAAACCCCGGTACCAATCACCCGCGTATGTTGACGGCGCTACGGGACGCCAAGGAGGCCGGTTCCAAAATCATCCACGTCAACCCGCTCCCTGAGACCGGCCTCGCTCGGTTCAAGCACCCTCAAGATTACATGAAGGCAAGCCTCAAAACAACCACGCTTGCGGATTTGCACCTCAACGTGAGGGTCGGCGGGGATGCCGCGTTGATGAAAGGTCTCATCAAAACACAACTCGCTCACAATGCTGTTGATGTTCGCTTTATCGAAGAAAAAACCCAAGGCTATGAGGACATGATCGCTGGAGCTCAAGCCACGCCCTGGTCGGTGATCGAGGCGGACTCGGGACTTGGTAGGGAACAAATCGAACATGCGGGTAAATGGCTTGCTGCTTCCACGGCAACCATCGCTTGCTGGGCGATGGGCCTCACCCAACACCGAAACGGGGTGGCTGTGATTCAAGAGGTGGTCAATCTTCTTCTCATGAACGGTCATATCGGTCGGACAGGTGCGGGTTTGTGCCCGGTTCGCGGACATTCAAACGTCCAGGGCGACCGGACCGTAGGGATCTGGGAATCGCCAACGGATTCGTTCATTGAGCGGATGGAAGAAGGGTTGGGTTTTCCGCTACCGAAAGAACATGGATACGACGTCGTCCGCGCGATACAAGCGATGTTGGACGGCCANGTGGATGTCTTCTTTTGCATGGGTGGCAATTTCCTTTCAGCCACTCCTGACACAGACGCCACGGCTCGCGCTTTGCGAAACGTTGGGTTGACGGTCCAGGTGTCAACGAAACTGAACCGCTCGCACCTGGTCACGGGGAAACGGGCCCTTATCCTACCGTGCTTGGGCAGAACAGAAGTTGATGAGCAAACGGGCGGCAGGCAGTTTGTAACGGTTGAGAACTCGATGGGGCAAGTTCAACGATCACGAGGCGCCCTGCCACCTGCCTCACCGCATTTGCGAAGCGAGTCGTGGATCGTCGCAAAACTGGCAGAAGCCACCCTCGGAGGGGAGCATTTGGATTGGTCACACCTCGTGGAGGATTACGACCGCATCCGCACGTTGATGGAACGCTCGCTGCATGGTTTTGATGATTACAACGATCGCGTTCGCCAGCCAAACGGTTTCAAACTCCCCAATCCTCCTCGGGATGCAAGGCGCTTCGAAACGCCGTCAGGGAAAGCACACTTTACCAGCCACGCACTGCCGGATGTGACCCTCCAACCGGACCAGTTTGTTCTCATGACGCTGAGAAGCCACGACCAGTACAACACGACGATTTACGGATTAAACGATCGATATCGTGGCGTTCACGGACATCGCCGCGTGTTGTTCATGAACGCAACCGACATGGTCAATCGCGGATGGAAAACGCGTCAGTCCGTTGACATCACCAGTCATTTCAACGGTGAGACACGGCGTGCTGAGAACTGGTTGTTGGTTCCCTACGACATTCCCTCTGGAAATCTTGCAGCATATTTTCCAGAGGCCAACAGCCTTGTTCCGCTGCATTCCACCGCTGTAGACTCGAACACGCCAACCTCAAAGTGGATTGTTTGCACGCTATCATCCAGCGACACCAATCACGGAGAGGAAGAGTGATGGCTTCTCGCACCTATCTGCAACTGATACGCGAGAACAAGGATTTCAGGCAGTTGTGGATTGCAGCCGTTATTTCCATGCTGGGTGAATGGTTCAACACCATTGCTCTGTTCTTCTTGATCTTGGAGTACACCGGGAGCGAATTCCTGCTCGGGCTTTTGTTCACGGTGCGCATGGCGGGGTTTGCCATCTTGCAACCGTTCATCGGTCTGATGGCGGACCGATTCAACCGTAAAATGCTCATGATCGTCTCCAACTTAATGCAGGCGGGACTGGCGTTGTGTTTCCTTCTCGTCAACGATTCCAGCGACATCGTGTGGATGATCGGTCTATCGGGCTTGATGATGGTGCTTCACGGCGTTTACATGACCGCTGAGCGTGCCGCGCTGCCCAACGTCGTTTCGGAGGAAGATTTGGCGACTGCCAACGCTCTGGATGCTGCATCGTGGTCAACTGCGTTGTGTTTGGGTGCCATGCTCGGTGGTGTTGTGGTGTCCATTTGGGGAACGGACGCAGCGTTCATCGTCGATTCCATCACCTTCATCATCGGAACACTCTTCCTCATCACGCTCACCATTCCGCAGACGATCGATGAATCCATGAAAGGACCCTGGATATCGACGGGCCTGAGGAACATCAAGTACGGATGGAACCGTATACGTCGNCAGCCTGCACTGTTCAGAATCGTGTTTGCAAAAGCATCGTGGAACATTGCGGGCGGAGGATTGGCAGGCGTTTACCTGGTACTGATGGGTGCAAACGTCGATGGATTTGGTGCCGCATTTGGTTTCGGGCTGTTCTTTTTTGCGCGAGGTGTGGGTACGGGTCTTGGACCCATCCTTGCCCGTGCTTTCCTCAAGGACGAGGATGCTTGGCCGTCGCTCATCGGTTATCTCATCGCCTTGTCGGGCCTGATTTATTTCTGCGTCGGGCTGAGCGTCCCGTACGCACTGTGGATCACGGTCGTGCTTGTGATCCTCGCTCACAGCGCCAGTGGGGCCAACTGGGTGTTGTCCACGGTGATGATGCAGCGCTGGGTTGAAGACGAGGTTCGAGGTCGTGTGTTTTCCGTGGACATGCTGATTCTCTCAATCGCATTTTCAACATCAACCAGCGTAGCCGGTTATGTTATGGAAAACACCGGACTGGGCATACAAAACGGCATTCTCGTGTTTGCCAGCGTGATGGTGCTCTCTGGATTGGTGTTTGCAGCATGGAGGCCGGATGACCCCCCTGCTGCCCATCACTCCGTCTGAAGGCAGCGCTCGTGGGTGCACACGGGGGGCGTAAAGTACGTTCTCGTGTCGGGGTTGAAGGTGTCCAACTGCAGGGTTGTTGAAGCCCCTTCCTGTACGAACACGGCCGATGACGTGCTCGCCGGCAGGTAATCTTCGCCCGTCGACCGAAGCGAGAGCCTGAGGACGTGGCCGGCCTCAACCTCCGCATCCATCGCAAAGAATTCCATTTTGGCGTTGATGGACTGGACCATGGGNGTCCACGTTTGGATTTCATCCCCGCCAGCGTGGTAGCGCAAATCCATGATGGCGTGCCCCAAATGAATGCAGTTGCTTTGATTGTCGCAGTCCTCGAGCAGGGCGTAGAGTTGACCGCCCAAGCTTGCAGTGGTCACTTCGACGTGGAACCTGGGGAGGCCAGCGATGTACAAATCGTCCTCAAGGGGTTCGGACACCCACACCGGCCCGGATGAAGCATCCGGGAACACCGTCGTGCTGCCCTCGGTGTTGGTCATGTCGGTCCCCATTTCAAACACCATCTCCGTTGTGTTGTCGGAGGGGTAGCGGTCCTCAATGCGCCAGGAACCCTGGTTGGACTGGATTTCAATCCACTGCCCCGGCTGCTCGCCGATGCCTCGCAGGTAGTAATCAAACCACTCGAGCATGTCCTGCATCCAATCGAACCGGATCATCTCTGGAAACGCCTCTCCACCGCGACCACCAAGTTCCGACCGATCGTCAAGTTGAACGGGGCGGTCGGGGTAGTCGTGGTCCCACTGGCCGAACAATCCACGGGCTTCGATGCCTGCATCGATGAGACGGTTGATGGTCGGCACAGCCATGTGCGGGTCAACGTTCCAATCGTGCATTCCTTGGATCAAGTACACGCTTCCTTTGTAATTTTCAAGGACGCGATCGAGGAAGTAACGTTCTGCCCAATAGGTACCCGCCACCTCGGAACCAAACAGGTACGCGCTCACGCCCGTACCGGGCCCAATCATGTAATCGGGGCACATGTTCTGTATGTCTTCCTCATCACCGTCGATGCCGTAGGATCCGTAGACACCGTTGTGCATGATGGGCGCACGAGCTTCCGATGAACCGTTTTTCCACATGAGTTCCTTTACGCCAATCAACCCAGAAATGGGCACGATGGTCTTGAGGTAATCGTGCTCTGAACCAAACATGGCCGCTTGCCACGGTGTGCTGCCGTCGTACGACTTTCCAATCAAGGCGACGGCGCCGTTTGACCAGCTCTGTTCTCCAAGCCATCGCACCGCCGCATCGTTGCCGAGCTGCTCCGCATTGCCCATCAGGTCCATGCAGTGGTTGCTACGGCCGGTGCCCGAGACAGAAATTTGGGCGAAGGCGTACCCGTGAGGGAGAATTTGGTCGATGAACATCTGTCCGAGCCAACTACCGGGTACCTCGATGGAGGGTGTCTCTACGCTGGCTTCTTGGAAGTATGGACCGCTTTCAGCGATGACGGGCACCAGCGTACCCTCGGGCACGTTTGGTCGCCAAACGGCAAGACTGATCAGACCGTTTGGAGCAGCACCGCCTTCCTCGAGCGGCAGCGTGTACTCAACAAAGTGGTGCGTTGAATTCCATTCGTTGTCCGTTTGGAGCAGTTCGTACGGACCTACCTCGAGGGCCTTGCCGAACTCCCCGTCGGTTTCGTACGGCAGCTTGTATCGCTCCCATACCGGCACTCGAAGCGATTGCTCCGTATCGTCGTCAACAACGACGTTCATGTAAGCCTCTCCAGCAAAGGCGGAGATGAACAAGAACACCATGGCGACGGCCACCGTTGCTCCAAACACCATGTTGAACTCACGGGTCACGGAAGACGTGGAGGTGTCCACGAGTTCAACCTCCAAGACCTCATCCGATGTCATACGGCTCAACCTGCACCTTCAGCCACCTGTTATTGAGGTTTAGTACGGCATGTTCCGTAGCCCGAGAGAACAACCCTCAAAGACATCCACCTCAAAGTCTCGGCATGGACGATGAGGTGCTCCGCATGCGCGCCTCGGTCGTTCAGGGAATGCCCGATGACCTACCACCCCATCCAGGCACGGACGACACGGTGGACCACGCACCAAATCGCCGCCAAATCTTGACCGAGCCTCAGAAGCGATTGGCCGTGGAAAACGCTCTGCGCTACGTCCACCCGAACCATCACGATGTTTTGGGCCCTGAATTTCTTGAGGAATTGAACACCTACGGCCGCATCATCATGCGCCGGTTTCGGCCGGTGGACCACGCCATCAGAGCCTACCCGCTGGATGCATACCCGGCACGCTCGAGACAAGCCGCTTCGATCATGCTGATGATTCAGAACAACTTGGATCCAGCCGTCGCTCAATTTCCGCACGAACTGATCACCTACGGCGGAAACGGCTCCGTGTTTCAAAACTGGGCTCAATATCGGCTTGTGATGAAGTACCTCTCAGAGATGAGCGACGACCAAACCCTTGCGATGTATTCAGGTCACCCGCTGGGCCTCTTCCCGTCCAATCCTGAGGCCCCGAGGGTGGTGGTCACCAACGGGATGGTGATACCGAACCACTCATCCCAGGACGATTATGAGCGAATGAACGCTCTGGGGGTCACGCAGTACGGACAAATGACCGCCGGCTCGTACATGTACATCGGGCCGCAAGGAATCGTCCACGGAACAACCATCACGCTGCTCAACGCTGCTCGACTGCATCTCGGCCTGCCCGATGAGGCGACCCTTGCCGGCATCACGTTCGTCACAAGCGGCCTGGGAGGCATGTCTGGAGCTCAGGCAAAAGCAGCCACCATTGCGGGTGCAGCATGCATCATCGCCGAGACCAATGCGCACGCCGCGCACAAACGGCACAAACAGGGCTGGTTGACCGACGTGACCGACTCCATCGATGAAGCGATCGACCGGATGGTGAAGGCCGCAGAAAAAGGTGAGGCCATTTCGATCGGTTTGATTGGCAACATCGTCGAGTTGTGGGAGCGTTGCGTTGAACGAGGCGTTCACGTCGATCTTGGCAGCGACCAGACAAGCCTGCACAATCCGTACCAGGGCGGTTATTTCCCAGCCGACCGTACCTACGACGAAAGCGCTCGTATGCTCTCAGAGGAACCCGAGCGGTTCAAGTCAGAGGTCCAAGCGACGCTGCGTCGCCACGCAGCTGCCGTCAACACCATGGCCGAGCGCGGGATGTATTTCTGGGATTACGGAAATGCGTTTTTGCTCGAAGCGTCTCGAGTCGGCGCAGATGTTGTCAACGACGATGGTTCGTTTCGATACCCTTCCTACGTAGAGGACATCATGGGGCCGCTGTGCTTTGATTACGGCTTCGGACCGTACCGTTGGGTCTGCACGAGCGGCGATCCAAACGACTTGAAGACAACCGACGAGATTGCGGCTTCAGTGCTCAAGCGCATGAAAAACGACGCCGACGACGACATTGTTCAACAAATCAACGACAACATCCGATGGATCGAACAAGCCGGAGACAACAACCTGGTCGTTGGCAGTCAAGCGCGGATCCTGTATGCGGACGACGTGGGACGTCGTGAAATAGCACGGGCAATGAACGAGGCCATCGCATCGGGTGAGCTTTCCGGCCCGGTTGTACTGGGGCGTGATCATCACGATGTATCGGGCACCGATAGCCCCTATCGAGAAACGGCGAACGTTCGCGACGGTTCGATGTTCACCGCTGACATGGCCGTGCAAAACGCAATCGGCGATGCCTTTCGCGGCGCCACCTGGGTGAGTCTTCACAACGGCGGCGGCGTTGGATGGGGCGAAGTCATCAACGGTGGGTTTGGCATGTTGCTCGACGGAACGCCCGAAGCGTCCAGGCGTCTGGAGTCCATGCTTCACTGGGACGTGAACAACGGCGTTGCCCGACGTGCCTGGGCGAGAAACTCGGGTGCTGATGCTGCCATACGTCGTGCGATGGAACTGGATGAACGACTCAACGTGACCCTTCCCCACCGCGTGGATGCGTCGCTGCTGGACGGATTGTGGAGGGGCGATGCATGACGGAGCAGCACGTGGTCTACACCGACGGTACGACGCTCTCTCCGCAAGAGGTGATGATGGTGGCACGCCAACAAGCCAGCGTTGCGGTGTCCGAGAACGCTTGGCCATCCATTCACGCTGCTCGGGGCGTTGTCGAACGCATTGTGTCCACAGGGGAGACGGTGTACGGCATCAACACTGGATTTGGCGCGTTGGTTCGAGAGCGAATCTCACCCGAGGATTTAGCTCTGCTCCAAGTCAACCTCGTGCGCTCACATGCAACCGGAATTGGTGAACACATGTCCCTGGAGGCCGTTCGAGCCATGATGTTAATTCGACTCAACTCGTTGTGCAAAGGTCACTCTGGAATTCATCCCGACTGCATTCGTCAACTGGTGGTCTACCTCAACAACAACGTCCACCCTGCCATACCGCGAATCGGTAGCTTGGGTGCGTCCGGCGATCTGGCACCGCTGTCGCATCTGGCGCTTGCACTCATCGGTGAAGGAAGTGTGATCGAGGACGGAGAGCTCCGACCCACCGCCGAGGTTCTTTTTGAGAAAGGGTTGGTCGAAATCGAATTGACCGCCAAAGACGGACTGTCACTCATCAACGGCACGAGTCAAATGACCGCCTACAGCACCATTGCTCAACAGGAATTAAGCGAACTCCTCATCCTTTCGGACGTTGTCCTCGCGGCCTCAATGGACGCTCGTTCGTGCAGTTTGACGCCCGCGCGTCCTGAGGTCCACGAGGCTCGTCCGCACCCAGGTCAAGCAGCCGTTGCGCAGCGTTTGCGAACCATTCTCAGTGGCTCACAGATTCTTGATTCACACGAAACATGCGACCGTGTACAAGACCCGTACTCCTTCCGGTGCGCTCCTCAAGTACACGGCGCCGTTTACGAGTCGTTTCTTCGCCTCGAAGAGATGCTTCATCGAGAGATCAACAGCGCCACGGACAATCCACTGATCTTTCCTGAACCGGACCGGCCTGGACCTCACGAAGTGGTCTCACAAGGGAACTTTCACGGTGAAATCGTTGCCCTCGCATGCGACGCAATGAGTCTGGCGATGTTTGAATTGGGGTCGATTTCCGAACGCAGAATGGACCAGATGCTGGATCCGACCCGAAGCGGTCTGCCGGCCTTCCTCGCATCCAACTCTGGATTGGAATCGGGCCTCATGATTGTGCAGTACGCAGCAGGTTCGTCGCTCGCCGAACTGCACGGNCAGAGCGCTCCCAGNACGGCTTTTTCGACCACGACNTCAGCAGGACAGGAAGACCACGTGAGCATGGGTGCAACCGCAGCATGGAATCTACGTGTCGGTGTGAGGCGGTTGTCCGAAGTGTTGGCTTGCGAACTTCTGATTGCGTCTGAGGCGCTCGAACATGCCTCGTTCTCCTCATCGCCCCACGTGAACGGCCTCGTGCAACTCGTACGCACGATTTCGCCTCCGCTTCAAGGCGACCGATCGACGTCTGAAGAACTCCGAACACTTGCAGAAATGCTCCGAACCGGAGGCTGGTTGGCTCGGCTGGAGTCCGAACACGGCCGTTTACCGCGATGACATCAACCGTTCCAATTCCTCAACGGTCGCAGCGGTGTTGCTGAGGGACATCAACCGATAGTTGTAGACCTCGCGTTCGGTCACGCTGAGTTTGTCCCGCTGGGCTTCCATGTACCGAACAGCGTCGATGGTGGCGGTGATGTCCGACTCAACGGCTTCGTACACGCGATGTGCCTCATCGAGGTCCGCCATTGTCGAAGCGGGTTCCAAGGCGGCCAAATCAAACCCCATGCGCTTCCATTGGAGCATCCTGCGAGCCAAGATGGCGTGGGTAAATCCTACGCGAGGGAGACTCACCAAATGGACGAGCGTCGTGTCCGTGTCGTCCGGTGCTGGAACGGTTTCAAGCGGTGATTCGTTGGTGGGCGAATCAATNGATTTCACCTCGGTGTTCTCGGGCTGAACGTGGTTGATGCCGAGTTCAAGTTTGGGCGCAACCGAACAGAGCCTTGACCAAAACGTGGAGGGTAAGGCGATGGCATCAACGGAAAAAACGAGGTCCATCGCGTGTTGTCTTGAAAGCGCATCAAGCGATTGAATCATCCGCAAGGCGGCTGTGGTCGAGCTGCGTTCAACAATCCAGTCAAGACCTTCAATGACNATGAGTTCCGTGGCNGAGCTTGANTGTGCAGAAACNTGACGAACAAGACCCTCAGGGTCCGGCATCACCGATTGTGGACTTTCATGCTCTGAAATCCACCACATCTCTGCACGATTGGAGGGGAGATAGCGCAGCAGTTGACGCATGGGGAGCCGGCTGTAGCACAAGACGTCCCCGCTCGCTGAGAGGATCCGCTCCTCGAGCGCAAGGAAGGTGGACGATGAGGAGGATGAATCCAGCGTGTGCAACCCGGCCAAAGCAGTCCCTCCGTCCTTACGATTCCGTCCCGCTCTAAGGAATTACGCCTTCCACATCACCGCCTTCATCAATCATTATATTGCCGTTCTCCGTGGAAAGAACGGTGGAACGGTGTCAGAAGAGGAAAAACAATCCGTAGGCATGGCTGAATGTGGAGCCTGCCGCGCAGTCATCCCAATCGATTCAGAATCCTGCCCGGAATGTGGGACACAATTTTCCGGTGTATCGGAAGACCAGCTGGGGGAATGCGGCGCCTGCAATGCTCTTGTTCCTCTCGATTCCACGCGATGCCCTTCCTGCGGCGTCCTTTTTGTGGCCGACGACGTCGTTGATGTTCTGCGTCAATGGGTAGCAGACACGGGCATCAACATCCGTAAGTTGTTCGATAAATTCGATGAAAACAACGACGGCACCATCGACTCGGCCGAACTCAAGCGTGGCTTGCTGAGCCTCAACCTCGCCGATCTTCCACCGTCGCAAATCGACAGACTCGTGGCACAAATCGATGAAGACGATAACGGCGTCATCGATCTCGATGAGTTTGATGCAATGCTCGCGGGCGATGATGTCGAAACCCCTGCAAAGGATGCGACGCTTGAAGACGGTGATGGCGCTGCAGAAACGGAAGAAGTCGAGGCTGACGAGAACGTCTCTGAAACCGATGAAGTTGAGGCTGATGAAGACCTTCCCGAGGCGGAAGGCGGCGAAGTGGACGCCCAAGAAGGAGACGAAGAATCGGTTGAAACCGAGGCTGAAGAAGTGCCTGACGAGGCCGACGATGAAGTCGATGAAACCGGAGATGAAAACGCTGAGGAAGCCTCGGACGATGCTGACATCGAAGACGACATGGACGACGAAGAGTTTGAGTTGGACGAAGAGGAAGAAACCGAATCCACCGGGACGCGCCACAACCATCCACTTGCTGCGCTTGCTGAGATGATGGAGGCTCACGATGTTTCAGCCCAGCGGATGTTCAACGATCTGGACGCCGATGGAAACGGGATGATCTCCCTGGCTGAGTTGAGTTCACTGCTGGAGAACGATTACAGCGACCAACTTGACATCGCAGATGTTCAATCCATCATGGACGGTGTCGATGGAGATGGAGACGGCATGATCGACATCACGGAATTCATTGAGTCCATCGAAGAATACGAAACCTTCGAGACGCTGGTTGAGGAAAAGGTGTTCCCAACAGCGATGCAAAAGCGAATGATGTCCAAATCATGGAACGACAGCGTCTGGCCCATCTTGCACGTGGCCTTTGGCATCCTCATCGCTGTGTTCATCGCCAACGGAATGTTCGGATTCGTGGACGGTTCGGGCGGCAACATTGCGTACGAACCGAACGACTCGGGTCTCATTCCCAGCGGGGACGTCCAAGCGGGTGATATCTACCCGTGCGACGAGAAATTCCAGAAAGACGGTTGCCGGAATTCCTTGACGCCGTTTGCCGGGACAAACGGGTCCACTTCAATGCCGATGGGTTTCTATTGGGACGGTCTCGCTTTGATTGGACTGTCGGCCGTCGGACTGATTTCATCGCTCTTCCTTCACCTTGTCAAAGCCCCAGAATGGCGCGCTCGTCTGAAGGCCATGAAGGAATTTGAAGACGACAAATCCGACGCTTCCGATGATGCACAGGATGCAGAATTGGATGAAGAAGACGCCGCGATGGAAGACGATGCCGACGATGAGGAATTCATTGAAGTGGACCACGAAGAAGACGACGAAGATGATGACGTCGACGAGGAAATGGATGACGACGCCATTGACGTTGGTTCACACATCGGGCTCACGTTCGAGGACGAGGAAGTGTTCGGCACGATCCTCGAATTCGATGACGATGAAGGCACCGTCACCATTGAAGAAGATGGAACCGGCGACCTCGTGACCGGGTATCAAGAAGACATGTTCATCGAGTGATGTCGCCATGAGCAGTGACCCGTTGTCCAGTTTTTACGGCACGGCCGTTTGTCCTGTTTGTGGATGCATCGACCGCAAAGGAATGTATCGCTGTTCAGAATGCGGGACGTTCCACGCAGGCGGCATCATGGAGGAGCGGGAGGCACCGCCGTTGGAACAGCGAGAACAACTCATCGCCGACATGGTTCCGATCGACCCCTCGGTGTACTCCGTCGGACCAAACGCATCGATACCGGAAGAAAGCTTCGATGAATCAGACGACGTTCGCTCGTGGGAAGGGGGCTCAACGGATTTTTCCTTTGACGATGCTGATGATCCACCCCTGGCATCCATTGAATTGCCGCAGCCAGAGGTCGTTGAATCCGATGATAACTGATTAAGAACAATCTGGTAGACAATTGTTGGTCATACCGCCTGTCTCATTAGAATCGATGTTTCAATGGTGGGCTCGGAGAGAATCGAACTCTCGATCTTT
>FUFK010040138.1_pt1 | contig 57725 bp, 52 predicted proteins | sample 1021851 | NCBI WGS metagenome assembly FUFK01 (sample SAMEA51879418, study PRJEB19060) | metagenome
CCTCCTTTTTTGGTTCCAAAAGGGGGATTTGCCAGCACACCGTCATAGTTCTTTAAGGTTTTACCAAACTCCGTCAGGGTATCAGCTAAGTAAATCTTGCTTTCCATCCCGTGTAAGCGCGCATTCATCAACGCCAGTCGGTGTGCATCGGTAACCAACTCTACACCGCTAAAAGCTTCTTCTTTTTGAAACTTTCGGTCTTTATCATTGAGGGCGAAATAGTTCTGGTACTTGTTCCGCAAATATTCATCCGCCGAAAGCATAAAGCCAAAAGTTCCTGCTGCAGGATCATTCCAACGCTCCCCTAATTTGGGAACTAAAAGGGCTACCATTATATTAATAAGTGGGCGCGGGGTAAAGTATTGCCCGGCACCGCTCTTTTTCTCTCCGGCATTTTTCTCGAGCAGGCTCTCATAAATATCACCCATCGTATCCCTATCATTCTCTTCATACCAGTCCAGATCGTCAATGGCCTGCACCAGGGTATTAAAGTTTACCGGCTTGCGTAAACTGGTAGAAGCATTGGCATAAATCTCTTTGATGCTGGCGCTTGTACTTTCATTACTAATTTCAGCAAGAAATTTACGATAGCGGTTAAAGGCTTCTATATTATCAGTCTCCTCTACAAAACTTCTCCAGCGGTATGCTGAAGGAATATGCTTATCAAAACCTTTGACTTCGCTTAGTTTTAGAAAGAGTATGTAGGTGAGTTCGTTTAAGTACTGGTGATAGGTAACTCCATCATCACGTAATACATTACACAAGTTCCAGAGTTTATTAGCGATTTCGTCTGCGCTCATTGGGTTTTATTGTTATTCTAATTCGTGTTATTTTTTGGCTTTCGATATCCTCAGGTTGCATTGAGTTAAGCACCTTCAGAATACAGGTTGTCATTCAATATTTGTATGATTTCATCAACATTATCATCAAAGATTTTATTGATACGGTTATAGCCACCTTCTTCTTTAAAAGGATCATTATTTAAATCATCCTTGGTTAAAACTGCCTCCGCCATCAACTGCGCTTTAAAACGATCTAACCAACGTTGCTGAATTTTATTCCAGGTTCGCAATGCGTTTACTTTTGCAAAGGCGTTAGCGATGCGTTGCTCCTGCGGAATCAAATCTACATCAAGTGCCAGCGTGCGGATGTACGCAATGATATCTGCTGCGATGTCCTCATTTTTGGCACTCTTCCAGGCCGTGTGAAGCGTGCGAGCATTAAAACCTTCTGCGTCTAGTTGTAACTTCAATTCTTTTAGACTTTTACGATCTAAGGAAGTTGGGCTGGTTACAATAGTCGCCTAAAGCAGCCAATCTTATTTTTATTTTCTGAAATGTATTTTTTAAAACTTTCGATGTAATCTTCNGGCTTGCCGGCTTTCCCATAATCCCGTTCAATACCTAGAAATTCATCCTNGTGNTCNGAAACNANTTGCACTTTTGGCTTATAGACTTTGCGGTCTAAATAGCTCCACAAACTNGAATAGGATTGAATGATTTTTTTGACTTNACTTTGNGTAGCNTTNTTTATCGTCTCAATAATTTCNTGAGGNTCTAATCCTCCNGAACGNTAGNCGAACTCTTCTAAATCTTCTGCCTCAATTTTTTTACGCTTCCGCTGAAGTTTAGACAATAATTGCTCTACCTGAGTTTGGGTACGTTCTTCCGTTTCAATCTCATCCAGTTCTTCTACCAATTGTGTGAAGGTGGTTGAAGGATTGCTTACAGGTCTCATCTGCGTATAATCTTCAAGAGCTTCGTGAACCCGAACGGCATCGTAAATCTCAAAATATTCTTTGCCTATATCATCGCACTTACGAGTTGCACGGCCTATCATTTGCTCATATAAAATACGCGAACTTACCCTGCGTAAGAACACCAGATTACAAATCGCCGGTACATCAATTCCTGTAGTAAGTAAATCCACCGTCACGGCAATATTGGGAAACTTTTCATTTTTATACCGTCGCACCAATTCGTCAGGATCGTAAGCCTGACCTGTTATTTTCTCTATCGCTCCCTGCGGAACATCATAGCCGATGTTTTTAAATTCTTCGTGTAATTGATCTACAATCAAATCTGCATGTGTATCTCTAACGGCAAAAATAAGTGTCTTTTCATCGCTGTTGGGATCTAAGAAATTGACTAGTTGTTTGATCACTTCCCGATTAAAATTTGGTGTAATCACTAGTTTGTTAAACTGTTCGATTTCCACCAGCATATCATCTTCCAATTCCGCAAGCTCTTCAATTTTATTGGTTTCCGGATTAAAGACTTTAGGACGTTCTCCTTTTTTCCAAAGAATGCCTTCTTCGCTCAACCTGGTTTTAATACGGTGTGGGGGTTCGTGATCTGACAGAAACCCATCTACAACCGCCTGCCGATAAGAATAGGTAAACACAGGTTTACCGAATATAGTTGTAGTATGTAAAGCCGGTGTCGCAGTTAGACCAATTATATAGGCGTTGAAGTATTCAATAACCCGTTTATACTGACTCACATAATCATTCTGATCTTTAAAATAAAGATCTTCTTCATCCAATTCTTTATCCAGATTATACCCTCTATGGGCTTCATCAATAATAATACAGTCATATGTATCAATGGGCAATTCGTCTGTTTCGTTGTAAAATAAACGCTTTACTAAGCTTTGAACGGTGGCAAAATGAATACGTGTATCAGCATCAGGAATATTGGTTTTCATGTCCTCGATTTGATACACTTCAGCGAAGGTATTTATGCCTTCTACCTTGTTGTCTTTGTAATTACCTAATGCTTGTTTTGCAAGCAATCTTCGATCGGTAAGAAACAAAATACGTTTAAATCGGTTGGCCTTTATTAATCGATACGTTAACCCGATTACGGTTCGAGTCTTTCCCGTACCGGTAGCCATTACCAAAAGTGATCTTAGGTCGCTGGTATTTTTGATNAGTTTGTTCTCAACCGCTTTTATAGCATCTATCTGATAGTCCCGTAATCCTAGTCCGTTTTTGTCTTGAAGAAACTCGTAATCACTAACCTCCAGACGTTCATTTTCTGCTTTTATATCTTTTTGATACAGATCAACTAAGCCTTGCGGCGAAAACCATCCTTTGAGCGGGTAAGGGTGGTTGTGAGTATCACGAACATCTAAGAACCAGATACCACTTTTAGTTTTAAGTTGCTCCAGATAATCCCTTCCATTGGTCGAAAATAGAAAAGGAGCATGATATGTTTGCCACTTTCCTAAAAGCTGAAAATGATCTAATTCTTCTATGCGCTCCGCATAAATCTTAGATTGTCTCAAGTCTGTAGAAATATCACTAGCGTATTTCTTGGCTTCCACAATACCATAAAGTGTAGTACCGATAAATAAAGCGTAATCTGCCCACTTCCCATTACACGGCCATTCCGAAATGGCCATAAACCTTCCTTTTTCAGGTAATGTTTTATTTGATTTAAAATTGAGTTCATCTGTATCACACTCCCAGCCTGCAGCTTTTAACTGCGCATCAATAAGCGTAAGGCGTGTATCTTTTTCATTTAAATCTAATTTTTTAGCAACGCGTTCACTTCGCTTTTTACGGGAAGCAGTAACGGCTTTAGAGCTGTTTAGACTTTCAATCTTTTCTTTATAGTCAGATACTTGTTTTGATAAATACTCAACCTGATCTGAAAGTTGTTCAACTGAAAGACTACTTTCTTCAGGCAAGCTGTATTGGGTTTGATCAATGTAATCATTTTCGTAGGTCTCATAAAACCATTTAGAAAGTTGGAAGCATTTTTTCAGAATAAAGAGAGCCTCAGCTTTAGAACCAGTACCATCGTGACTGGCTTTGTTGCCAGAAGTTCTGATGGTGTGAAAAATACCTTTAATGATATCAGGAATGCAATTGCGATAAGATAGTTGGTTTATACGCTCTACTTGCCTCCCGTTAAATTCATCAAGTTCTTCAAAATCCCAAATCAGGATACTTATTTTTTCTGCAAATAGTCGTGCCTTGGCAATAGAAGAACTCGGGTCCACCGAGTATAGTTTTTCTGAAAGTATTCCGATACCATAGATTTCTGGATAATCTGGTTCTAGGAAGCCAAAATTTGAAGCCATTGATGGTTTGTTAGCATTTATAAACTGCAATACTAACTAGCAGGGTAGGAGTAGCAGTAGATTTTCGGTTAGTAAAGCTAAACAATCTGAGATTATATTCAAATGTTATTTTAGTAGTGATTAAATAAAGCTATTGTAATTTGAATCCGAGATTATTTTCAGCACTCGCTTTAAAAATCATACAGGCATTGCACAAACCATGAAACTTTTTTAAATGCTGCATAAGCTCTTTTCTACTTGAAATAATCACTTCATAAGAGGTCTTACAGTTATCACAATGGTCAATCTGATAAATCGCATAATACTTGGCAGACCTAAGATCATTAATCATATAAGAGTTCTTATACTTCCCGAGAAATTCATCAATCGAATAAATAAAGCCCTCGAAACCATTCACGGTTTTAACTGCAAAATACATTTCAATCATTTTTTGAGTTTCTAAATTTAGACTGGGATCGATATAAACTTCATTCTATACCATGTGTAAGTTATTCTAAAAAAAATATTATAGTTTTCTATTATTATGGTAATACTATTAAATGATAAAATAGTATTGCTGTATTATTATATCTAAGCATTAATGGATTATAGCAATATCGTATTAAATTACTTTTTCAAGGATTAAGGTTTCTTTGAAAGATCAACAATGTGTTTGAAAAATGAGACGTTTTCATTATTAAAATCAGATTCTTTATTTCTGGACTTTTCAAAGAAGTTTGAGTAATTAAGATTTCCTCTACCTCTTTTCCAAACGATCCAAACAGCATTATAATCCTCGCTGAAGTATTCCAGTTTTTGATAACTCCATTTGTTTAATGACGAATCAAGTTCGATAATGATATCTCTTCCATTTGGATTAATGATGTAAAAGTCTACATTACAACCATATTTTCTCTTATTAGTCCTAATAGATTCTGGTAACTTAAATTTTTCTTCTCTAACTATTCGTAGCCCTAATTTCTCACAAGTATTAACGATCGAATCAGATAAGGCGCTGGTACATTCTGCTTTGCTAAACCCATAGTTCAATTCTAAATATTTTTTATCAATCTTATTTAAATCTTCCATTATCAAATCCATTATTGACCGATGATTTAAATTTTCTGTTTTACTTATTTGACCTTCCATAATATTAGTTTTTAATTAGACTTCAATCCTTTCTTTTTTCGTGCATAACAGAAAAGCCAATTCATTATGATAAAAGCGTATAAAAAGCATCGCGGCTTTAAGGCGCTTATCAAAATGAACTGGCTAGTTTTGCCAAAGAAAAAAGGAAGGGAAGTCCTAAGACATTACTGATTATTGTTAAGTTAGAAACTTGATTAAAATCGATTTACACTAAAGTGAATAGGAATCATTAATTATTCAATGATGTTACCAGGAAATACCTTTGTTAAACTTCTTTTCCTGCTCTTTATAACGAAGAATTTTCTCGATACCTTTTAAAGAAAATTTTCTATCAATATGGGAACCTTTCTTTCTAATTCCATTTTTGGTAAAGGATATTCCTCTTCCAATTTTTGTCTTTATCCCCCGGTTTTCGAGGTGGAAGATTAAATCCTCCATGGAATCAGACATATTAATAGCAGCATTGATTTCTGCTTTCAAGTCTTGGATTTTTGGATCAGTAGAAATGAATTTTTCTTGAGCTTTAAATTTTTCAAGTCTACGATCGATTCTACGTAAGTTAAACCTGGCTTCTATTCTTCTAGACCAATCCATATTTTTATAGTGAGTATGGTCATCGCGAACAGCTAAATTATTTTCTCCTATCCTTGAGACAATAATATGACAATGCTCGTTTTCAGTTTTAAATTCATGGATATAAAGGGCGAAAGCATTATTCTCAAAACCTATCGTTTTAGCATAGTCCTGAGCAAGGTTTATCCAATCTTGTTTAGTTAATTTTCCTTTATCCTCCGGAGCTTGTCTTATTTTAATATGAAAGAACCTTTTTATACATCGGTCATTGAATCTTCCCTGAATTTCCATCTGCTCATAAATTTGGCTTGAGTTGCCTAAACATTTATTAGTATAAAGTAATTCGCCACCTCTTTCGCAGTAAGCCAGTGCATTTTTACCATATGATATCGATTCTAATTTTGCAATCATTTCTCTAAGTTTTGAAGAGCAATTCTTAATCTCTCTTTTTCAAGATGTTTCTTATACTTTGGTGTCAGTCTCTTTACGTAGTTTATAATGGCTGTATCACTCGATTGAATTTTTTCTTTTAGTTTGATGAAATCATTAGGAGCTTTATTATCCTTCTCAAATGAATTTAGAACAGCATAATCATAGAACATTTTATATGTATCTCTTTCTGCCTTTAGTTCACTCTTCTGGTTAAAATATTCTGGAATGTATTTGAATGCAGGTAAACTTATAAAGAGGAAGACGATAATACTCAAAAGTAATTTGGAAGAGAAGGGGGTGTCTTTTCCGAAGATCACATTTTCAGTTTTATGATGAACTTCTTTTTTATTCTCAGTAATCAATTTTATTAATCTTTCTTTTTCGATTAGCTGATTGTATATCGCCGTTTGCCTTCCAACAATTAGGCGAACTTTTGGATCTTCTTCAGGAGGCAAATCCTTTTGCTCTGTAGATTTTAATTTTCCAATTTCCTCACGTAAATGATCGAGACTATCCGATACGTTCTGCATGAATTTCTCTAGTTGTTTAGTTTCTTCTACCATATCTATAGTTTTGAATTAATCTCTAAAATGTGATTCTTTAATTCATCAATATCTTTCAAGACTGTTTTTTGATCTGCGATTAGAAATTTAGAATCGGTGTTTAAATTGTGAGCAACTTGATTTAAATTATTTCCAATTTTAAGGAGCTGAGTGGTGTAATTTTTAATATCTAAATCTTTCCTCTTGACTTCAATAATTGGTTGCCCTAACTTTTCCAGTACGCAATTCCTGACATAAAACGCGACTGATACTTGAAGAAATTGACATTGATTTTTAAGTAATTCTCGATGTTCTGAGCTTAAATTGAAGACTACTCTTTTATTTGTTTCTGATTTCATGTCTAATTAGTTTTATTTGTAATTTTTCTATGAGCGGCTTTTGCTGAGAATAGCCAGGTTCGCGAAAGTGTGCACTATCAGTGCACCTTTAGCACGCCTGGCAGAGCCTAACGGCTCTCATTGCTTGCAGCAATTAAATATTCGTTTAAATCATTATGCTTCGAATAATGAATACTGCAGTCGATTATCTTTTTTTGACCGTTTTCCTGAATGCATTTGAGTGCTTTTTTTCCAGATTCATCATTATCGAAGAAGACCTTGATTTTATCATAATCCTGAAGAATAGGAAGAGTTTTTTCAACTAGAGTTGTGCTGTTAAGAATTACAAAATCTTCCTGAGGTATTCTTTTTTTGAGTGTCAGGTAGGATAGAAAATCCATAAAGCCTTCAAAAAGGGAAAGCGTATTTGAATTATTTTCAATGCTAGTGATAGCTTTGTTATAAATACAACCTTTGAATATTGAATTTCTATGTTCAAAACCTCCCAAATCATTCTCAAAACCAATCGTGAAAAATAATTTTTCATAATGACCATTGGTAGCTGATGGTGTATTAATATCAGGATCATCAGCTATAAGTTTATATCGATAGTGAAGTTCTCTACAGTAATTCTTTGCAACCGATAAATTGATACTTCGTTTTCTCAAATAGTTTAAGAGAACTGGATGATGTAGGTGAGTATTTCGATCAATCTCGCATTCCTTTAATTGACTTTTTCGAACCTTCGTAGGCTGGTGAAAAGAAAAATTATGGTTTGTTAGATGATTAAGTGCTTCATATTTATCACAATTATTCAATTGCATAACCAGATCTATAATGGTCCCGCCATCTCCAATTGAAAAGCAATACCAAACGTTTTTAGAGGTATTAACATTGAAAGAAGCTGTTCTTTCATTAGAAAGTGGGGATAGGTACCAGGTTTTATCTCCTTTTATGTGATCATGCTTATAGCCTCTATTAGAGAGGTAATAAACGATATCAATTTTTTTAGCTTGTTCAAAATTCATTTTTTCATTTTTTTTAGGGAAATCAACCTACCTATCCTACCTTTTGGAAAGAGGTAAGATGGGTAAGATAATTTGGATAAAATTTTATCTATTCCTGAACTGTATCATATAGCTCTTGGCTCCGGTATTAGGATCGTTAATCCGCTTGTAACCCATTTTTTTGAGTTCTCGTCCGGTTGATATTATATTGGCCTGCGGAAAATAGTTTTTAAGTATTCTAGTCACTTGAGTAGCGGTCATACAGGCGTTTCGGTCTATGGAAGCTTCGAAATGTTCATTTATAAGCTCTTCCTCGATTGAAACATTTCGGTGTCTTTCATTTCGTAGTTTATTTAGTATTACATCTTCCTTGGTTAAGTCTGGATTAAAGGTCTTATCAGTGTATGCTAAATGATAGGCTTGAGCCCAAACTTTATCAATGTCTATATTCTTCGAGTAGTCAAAGTTTATATATCCAATAATTTCAAAACAGATCCACCTTACACTACCATCGCTATCCTTTAAAAAGTTTAAAAGATTGGTAGTCCCTATAAATGAACAGCTTCTTGACCGATTACTGTTTGTCTTGGCGTAAGGAAGTCTGAGATTTATATGGGTTTTTGATAGGAATGATTTATAGGCATTCATTGATCTAGGATCAATTTTGTCTATTTCATCAAGAATTGTTAGAATGTTTTTTGTCAGTTGGATTTGACCATCCTTATCGTACCCGATATTCTCTACGCAATAATGCTTTAATTGAGGTGGACATATAAACCTGCAGAAAGTAGTTTTACCGCTGTTTTCGGCCTCTTGAGCAAGAACCAAGCAATTTTTATTATAATAATCTTCCTCCAGGGCACATTTAACGGCTCTAACAAACCACTTTTTAAAATGGTAATAAAATAGGTCATCGTCGTCCGTGCTTATATACGAACAAAGATCTTTTATATGGTCTTTACCATCCCATATAGGTAATTCAGAAAAATATTCTTTAAAGGGATCAATTTTCCTTACCAGATAGGAACTTAAGAAAGTTTCAAGGGTAGAATCACTCATTTTAATTTCCGATTTATTTAATTCTACTTTAATGGATTCGAATACGAGTTTATTCCATCCGGGCTTATCTTTTAATCTGATATAGAATTTTTGTGAAATTTCATTGTAAACTAAATCATACCTGGAATTAATATGATTTTTGATTTTATCATAGATCGTTGTTTTGTTGGAACTATGAAGGTGATAAAGTTTTGGTTTATCCATTTGAAAGCCAGGGGTTATTACCCTATATTCGCATATACGGTAGTTAATACTGTTTTGAGAAATAATTATTGAAGGATGGAGCGGTCACTCTATCCTTTTTTCTTTTTGAAGCTTTTTAAAGAATTATCTTTATTGAAAATCTGATAATGATGTATCAGCTTCCCTTTAATCCCGAACTCCTCGGCATCAATAAAACCGTACTCGATATAATTATCTACGGTTTGAATGGAGCACCGGCAAATTTGGGCCACCTCTTTACGTGTATAGTATTTAGTAGTGTAATCTACTTTGGGAAGATCTCGAATGTCCAGAGCTATTCTTTTAAGCTCAGACATCTGCTGAATTAAAACCTCGAAAGGATTGTTGAGTGAATTCATTGTGTATTAATTTAAGTTAATACATCAATATTATTGCTCCTTAGAGGATTACTCACTCAATATTGAGTAATTGAGTCTATATAATAAGCCTATTTAAGACTATCTAGATATGAAAGCTTTTCATAAAACTCTCTGTGAATTTGATTTATAATCTCTCCATTTTTATAATCTTTAAATTCTTTTTGAATTCTAGAAAAAGGTGTTACATCAAATTCTTTGACTCCAAAGTGCCTAGCCATTGCTGGAAGGAAATATTTCTGATTACCATAAATGTACAGTACTTTTAAATCGATAAGCTTACATGTTAAAATACAAAGTTTGGTAGCAGATATATGTTCTTTATTAAAATCATTAGAATTAAGTAATATTTCAAATTTCCTAAATTGTTCCTCCGTTTTGAAATAGTCCGAAAAAGGCTTATTTCGTTTAACCAATTTCTTTTCGTCTTTTGTCAGAACTTTTGTTTTAACTTTTTCAAGTTCGGAACTTAAATTGTTTACTGATGTAGTTGTATCATTAAATTTTTCCTGAATATCTTTTCCTTTTTTTCTAACCTTATCAATTTCTTGGTATACTTTCTTATGATTTTCTAAGTCAGCTTGTTTTGAGCTAATTGTGGGATTTTCAACTGTTCTAAACTTTTCAGACCATATTTTGTAGTGATTGAAATATGTGAAATAAACCGTAATCATTATAGCTAGAATAGGAATTATAGATAATTCATTTCCAAAAGGGAGTGACCGTAATGCCAGTGATATAATAATTGGGCCCAGTAAAATGGTTAGAGATAGTCCTAATCGAAGATTATTGTTCTTTGGATCAAATTTCCTGTAATTGTATAGTATGCTACCGAAACGTTTATTCGGCAAATAGAACTTCATACTGTTATAAATTACAATAGCTAAATGAAATAAGGTAGAAACAAATAAGAGAATATATAAACTGAGAATTGGAGGCATACTAATTAGGTTTAATTAGTATAAAACTAGTAAATTTGAATTAAGCAAATTGCATAATAGATAATCCAGTTTGTCAACTATTTTGTCAACGCAAAATAAAAAGCCCCGTAAACACAGTGCTTACGAGGCTTTAAAGTGGAGTCGGAGGGAACGACCATTTTTCAAAGTTTCTAGACTTCACAGGCCTTACCTGAAGTCTAGAAAAATTGGTCACCGGATTGGTCTCGCTTTAACAAAATTTAAAGTTTTCGGATCATTTAATAATATAAAATAAATCAGTTTTCATCAAGAATTATGAATTGATACTGAATTTAAATGATTAAGCCTTTATTGGTTTTCCCAAATAAAGTGTTATCTATTCCAGATAATGGATATAGTTGGCTCTTTTCAATTTATTAAAGGAAAACACCCTAAAACACATGGAAAGGAGTAGTATGTATAAAGATTTACCTTTACTATTTCATTAACATTTTCTTTTTACTAATTTGTCCCAAATAAGACACTATCCTACACCTGTGTATAACTGCATTATAACCAACTTCTTAAGTTATTATGGTGCTTAGAATTTTCAGCCAAATTTATATATGAACCAAAATATTTTACAATACGAATCTAAAGTTTGGTCTACTGCCGATCTTTTAATTGCTTCTGGGATTAAACAATCCGATTTTCCTAAATATATGATGCCTTATTTCGCTCTCATTATGCTGGAGAGTAGATTAAAGAGGCACTACAATGACTTACTCGAAGATTTTGGAGTTCAATCATTTAAAGACCTCGATAATCAAGAGGACTTTATTGAAGAGTTCAAGGATTATAATATTGGTTATAATGACCTCGTAATTAGGAAACAGAAGACATTAGCTGAAATTTGTAGAAATGATACTACTTTCGACAACGATTTCAGTGCTTACCTGAATGCCTTTGATGCTGAAACCCGTGAGTTATTGGGCGTTGACAGGGCCAACACTGAAGAGAAGTATTTGGATATTTCCGGTATTAGTGGACAGCTCCGAAAAAAGGATATCTTATTCGATACTGTTAAAAAATGGAGTGAAATTGATTTGACTCCTTTTAATAACTCTGAAATTACTACTCTTGAAGAACACATAAAAAGGAAATGGGCCGATATTTCTGCTGAAACGGCCGGAGAGCAGTACACACCTGATGACATTATCTCCTTAATTTCTGAAATTATCCTTTCAAAAACAGAAGATAATGACCAGTTTCTTACCATCTATGACCCGACCTGTGGTGGAGGAAATCTGCTATTCGGGGTAGAGGATAAAATCAAGGAAAAGTATAACAGACCCACTAAAACCTACGGGGAAGATTGGAGTGACAGTTTATACGCTTTGGCGAAAATTGAAAGTCGCTTTCGTACCGATTCTGAAATTAAATATGGAAACACCTTAACCAACAGAACCTTTAGTGAAAAGGAATTTTCTGTGGTAGTTGCCAATCCACCTTACGGTGTGGATTGGAAAGGCTACAAAAAGGATATCCAGAACGACCAAACAGGCAGGTTTCACGATTTGCCTTCCATTAGTGACGGACAATTTTTGTTTACCCAGCATATTATTTCTCAGTTAGCAGGGGATGGATTATCCGTAGTAGTTCATAACGGGTCCACTCTTTTTAGTGGGGATGCCGGGAGTGGTGAAAGCAATATTCGAAAATACTTTTTTGATGAAGATATTGTGGAAGCCATTATCCAATTACCAACCGATGAATTCTTTAACACCGGCATATATACTTATCTCTGGATCTTTAATAAAAATAAAGCTAAAGACAGGGAGGATAAGGTGATCCTTATTAACGCCAGTGAATTCTATGAGCCTTTAAAAAAGAGCAAAGGGAAAAAACGTAAAGAAATGACCCCTCCTAAACGGGACATTATAGTAAATGCTCTATCGGAATTCAAGGATACCGATTACGCTAAGGTTTTTGATAAATGGCATTTTTACTATAACAAGCAGGCGATAATGCTTACCAATGTAGATAATGAAGGTAAGGCGGTTGAGATGCCAGATATTGTTCAAAGAAATGGGGAGATCAAAGAGGCAACTTCTATTAAACTAAAAGTGAAGTCTGTTTTTCATATGAACACTTTCAATCAGGAGAATATGAAAAAACTTACTGAAACAAACATTACCGAATATCCTGCTGAGTATAAAAATCTGAAGGAATATTATGATGATAACTTTAAATCTTTCATTAAGGAATTTGACTATAAGGATCCCTCTTTTAGCCTCCATACAAAAGATGGCTTTTGTTATTCCTTTGATGATGATAAGGAGAGCCTGGTGAAAATTGGAAAGAACCAGGAGAAGACTTTTTTGGGTAACGGGAAGATAGATATTAAGGCCAGCTACAAAAAGAAAACCAAGTCCAAGCCAGAGCATATATTGGTGACGGCAGAAATCAAAAAAGACCTGGAGAAAGATTATGAGATCATTCCATATGCCCCCGATGAAAAAGAAAATCGGGAGAATATTAACGAGTTTATGGCAAAATATATCACCAAACCTTTTGAGTATTTAGACAATACCGTAGGGGTGGAAATCAATTTCAATAAGGTTTTCTATCAACCACAAAAATTAAGGTCTTTAGATGCTATTCTTAAAGATTTAGACATCCTAGAGAATGAACTGCTCAAATTAGATAAAAAGTTGGGACTATAATGAACAGTTACAAAAATTATAAAAGTTCAGGACTCAACTGGCTAAAAGAAATACCTGAGGGGTGGAGTGCTACAAGACTTAAAAGCATTGGAAAAGTAAGATATGGTTTAGGGCAACCTCCTAGGGAAAAGGTGGGAGGTATCCCTATAATTCGAGCCACGAATATTTCCAGGGGGAAAATTTCTAGGAAAAAATTAATTAAAGTTGATCCTGATGATATTCCTTACGATAGAAATCCTATTCTTAAAAAAGGCGAAATTATAGTCGTAAGAAGTGGAGCATATACAGGTGATAGTGCTTTAATTCCAAAAGAATTCGAAGGCTCCGTTACTGGTTATGATATGGTCTTTACCCCTAGCCGGAGAGTAAATGAGAATTTTATTTCATATTCAATTATAAGTGAGTATATCTTTAAGGATCAATTGGTCTTGACCTCTTTAAGGGCTGCTCAACCTCATTTGAATAAAGAAGAATTAAATTCAACAATTGCTCTCTTGCCTCCGGTTAAGTTACAAGCTCAAATTGCAGATTTCTTAGATGCTAAAACCGAGGCAATTGATAAAAAAATTAAACTACTCCAGGAGAAAATTGCCATTTATAAAGACTTTAGAAAAACGTTGATTTATAATACTATTTTAAAAGGTTTAAATAATGATAATTCTCATTGGCACAGTACCAGATTAAAGGATATCGGTAGTTTATATAGTGGTTTATCAGGTAAAAGCGGAAACGACTTTAATCAGGATGAAAATCCAAATAACAAAGGCTTTATTCCTTTCACTAATATCGCGAACAATACTTATTTAGATAAAAACCATTTGGGGACTGTTACCATTGAAAAAAACGAAAACCAAAATCGGGTGAAGAAGGGTGATATCTTTTTCCTAATGAGTTCAGAGGGTTATGAGGATATTGGAAAATCTGCAGTTCTCTTAGATGATATTGATGAAGCTTACTTAAATAGTTTCTGTAAAGGATTCCGTATCAAGGATAAAAACTGTGAGCCATCTTTTATTAATTACGTCCTTTCAAGTGATAACTACAGACAAAAAATGATAGTTGAAGGTAAAGGTTTTACCCGAATAAACTTAAAGATGGAAAAGGTGAATAATTTTGAAATTCATATTCCACCAACCAAAGAGGAACAGGCTGAAATCGCAGAATTTCTGGATTTAAAGACAGAGACTATAGATAAAATTGTTGGCAATATTAAGAAGCAGATCAAGACTTTAAAAGAACTGCGCAAAACCCTGATCAATGATGTGGTAACGGGTAAAATAAAAGTAACCGATTAAATATGAATGCTAAAGAGTTAAAATCAGTTATAGAACAATACAGAGGGAAAACCAGATCCTATCGTTTCTTAGATAATACCTCATTAAAAATTTTAGCTCAATTTATTTCAGACTCAGAAAAGGCAAAATCTATAAGTGAAGCGGGCTTATTAAAACTGGATAATATCCCTTTCTCAGAACCTTTTATAATAGCCTTTCTTCAAAAACTAATTTCTGATCATAAAATCAGAAAAATCCTTGATCCCTGGGCCAATATTGGTCAGTTCTTGAAAATCGTGGACTTACCTGCTGAAGATAAGAAAGGTTATATTATTAATAATGAATTACTCCAACTAAATGACGCCTTAGGTACGGAGGCCAATTTTATCTACGGAGACCCACAGGAATTAATAGAAACAGAAAGTGAAACTTTCGACCTGATATTATCCAATTTACCAATAGGTCTTTCCACTAGGCATAAAAAATTTGGCTTAGCCAGAAATGATCTAAGCTTTCAGTTAATTCTCCAGAGCTTGAGTAAGCTAAATGAGGATGGGATATTAATTTCAAGCATTAGTGGAAATATATTTAATTCGATTAACGGAAAGAAATTTATTGACAAGCTAAATCAGCAAGGATTCAGAATAAAAGCAATATTTGAAACTCCGGCTAGTGCCCTAAATAATTTTTCCAGAGTTTCTTTCTTTTTGATGGTTATTGAAAAAGGCGAGCAGAAAGAGGTTTTTATATCTGAGATAATAGATGATTCTGAACAGCAATTTGAAACTCTAAAAAATTACAGATCTAGTAGAAGTGACAGGAATTTATCATTTGGAATTTGGAAGAACCTCTCGGAAATAAATTCTCTTTCTAAATTAAAATTGATTAAGGAAGTTGATATTCTGATGAAACGTACTGGGATCCCTCCGAGTAGGTTAGTTGATTTTGGTGATTTTATAAAACCGCAGGATATTTCACCAGAAGATATCGTGATACAAATTCCAACTTTTCTTTCGGCCAAAGTGCGATTGGTAGATGCAGACAAAGAATTAAAAGAAGGCGCTTATCATTTTCTAAGATTGGATATTAAAAAAGCTAATCCTAATTACCTTTTAAATTTCCTCAATAGTGAGCTTGGTAAAAAGATATTATCTAAATATGCCTCGGGAGTTACAATTCCATCTATTAATAAATCAGTTTTAGAAAAAATAGAATTACCTATTCCCACAGTTGAAGTTCAGAATGAAACTGTTTCCCTGGATAAAAAAATAAAAAAACTTCAGGAATATTTTTCAGCCCAATCTGACTTGTTGTGGAAGAATCCTAAATCGCTTTTGGAAGTTCAGAATAATCTGGAGCTTAAAATTCTAAAATCTGATAATTTAGAATGGCTCGAGGAATTACCATTTCCTTTAGCATCTATTTATTGGGGCTATCATTCAGAAAAAAATCTCTCCAAAAAGGTAGAATATCTATTGCTATTTTTTGAAGGTTTATGTGAATTCCTTGATACCCTTATGTTAAGCGCGTTAAATTCGAACAGAACATTTTATCAGAATACCGTAAAGAACTGGCTAACAAATGAAGAGCATAAGCTATGGCACGAAAAAACCACTTTTGGTAATTGGCAGAACTTATACGCTGTAATAGCAAGTAAACTCCGAAAAATATTAAACGGAAATAAAGAGGATCAAGAATTTCTACAGGAACTGTTCTCAAATGCAAATAAAAACTTTTTAAATATGGTTACTTCAAAAAACTTAGCCAGTGTATTTGCTCAATTGGTGACCATACGTAATAGTTATAAAGGGCACGGGGGTATAACCTCTGAAGAAAGAAACAAAGAATTACTAATTAAGCTTGAGGAAAAATTCGATTCAATAAAAGAGATTATTGTGAGGGGCTTTAGAAATGTAAATTTATTTACAGTAATTCCAAAAACTATGAATTGGGACGAGGAAGATGAGTTATTTGAAACCACCTGTAAAATATTGAAAGGTACCCGATCAAAATTCAAACAAGAAGAAGTTAAAACCTATAGTCAATTAGCTTCCGGAAAAATGTATTTAATGCCCGATAATCAATTCTCCCCGATTGAACTTCTCCCTTTTGTTCAAATGAGAGAAGCTCCTAAAACCCAGCAAAATGCCTGTTATTTTTACAACCGAATAGAAGGAGATAAAGTTAGACTAGTATCATATCACTACGACAAAGAAGAAGAGGTATTCATTGAAAGGGAAAATATGGCCTCTTTTATACAATTATTGAACCCATCAGATTAACCTATGGACGAACTACTACTTCAGGATAAATATTTAATGAACTTCCTTACCCAACGCACTGATGGGTTAAGGTATAGAGAAGTAAAAGCTAATACAGTTTCTCCTCAGCATTTCATCATTGATGATCTACGATATCTACTAAGTGAAACTTCACTCAATAAGAAGGATTATAAAAAGCTTCTGAAAAAGTTTGGGAACGATGAAGACTTACTACTGAATAAATTTATTGAAACCCTAAATAAACGTATTGGAGAGTCAATGAATATGGCATTGTTCTTCAATAATAACAAGTCTATTACTTTCGAAGGAGTTAAGATTAATCTGTTTTATCCCAGTGGAACTGTTACAAGTGGAGATAAACTTTTTGAAGAAAATCAATTTTCTGTAGTTCAGGAACTACCCTATATATTTAAATACCAGGGGAAAAAGATCTTTACGTTTCGTCCTGATATCACTTTTTTCCTAAATGGAATTTATATTGGCTATTCTGAATTGAAGAGCAACTATAACAACCAAAGTGCTCATAAAGATGGAAAGAGTAAAATTGCAAATGATTACCAAAAAGCTGTAGCTGCATATCTTGAAATTGCCGATGGGAATGATATTTCTCAAAGTATTAGAAAGGAAATGCTTAGGGTTTTTGAAAAGGCAATCCATATTACAACAACAGATGTTCAGGATACTTTTGTAATAAGAACTATTACCAATCACTTTGAGGAGATCAAAGCAAAAGTGGTTGATATGACTTTTGATTTTACCGAGTACAAAAAGAATATAATCCATCAATTAAAACCGTACCCTGTTTCCTTTGAGAAGAAAAATAAGACTGATCGTTTTGAAGAAGTTTTCAAAGCTCTCTATAGCAAGAAAATGATTGAGAAGGAGATTTTATATTACAATTTTATAGAACGTGAATTGGTTAAATCAAAGAACGGTAAACAAAAGGAATATAAACATAATGATGGACGTTTAATAGCCCCCAGACCTAAACAAAAATTCGGAACCGATAAGATCATTAATAAGATTGATGAATTCTTGATTCACGAAGACGAACCGGAATATTTTATAAATAAGCTTCGTGAAGAATTAAAAGCTAAAGGAATAGGAGCCGCTCAGATTGAAGAACTTATTAATAAGCGGCAGAAGTACCAAAATAACAAGAATGTTTATTCTCTCTTGTTACAATATGCAGCAGGATTTGGGAAAAGTAATATTATTGGTTGGTCTGCCTTGCAATTAAAAGATCTCAGGAAAAATGAGGAGTTTGTTTATGATAAAATTATGCTTATTGTAGACCGGGTTCAATTACGGGACCAACTCGATACTAAAATGTATAATATGAACATAGCTAATAGTATGTTCATAGAAGCTAGTAGTAAGAAGGCTTTTTTGGAGGCTTTGAATACTGATAAGCGTATAGTAGTTGTAAACCTACAAAAGTTCAATTCCATTCGTGACTTCTTAGATGACCACGCTTTAAGACAGTTGGCAGATATGCGAATAGCCTTTCTAATTGATGAAATTCACAGATCTAATAGCGGATTGCAGCACGAAGAAATGGTATCTCTGTTCGATGAACTTCAGAACAGCTTCGACTCAGATATAAATTATAAAGGCACTTACAAAAAGAAAAATCTTATTATAGGTTTCACTGCTACTCCAAGTGATATTACTCTGGCTCGATTTGGAGAATTTAATAAATATGCGGAAGCAGAGAAAATATGGGTTCCTTTTGATAGCTATACAATGAAAGAAGCTATCGAAGATGGATATATTCTTAATCCTATTAAGGGAATAGTTCCGGTTTCCGCAAAAATGTATTTTGAAAAACCTGAAGATGCCACCGAAGGATTCGAGGGCGATCACGGCTATGGGTTACCCAATAATCCAGATGAAGGAGAAGATGCTAATGGTAAAAAATATAGGATTAGTAAAAAAAGAATTTATGAAAACGAAGATCGAATAGAAGCTATAGGAAAATTTGTTGCTAAACGATTAGTAACAGCTGTTTATCACAATATCAGAGGAACGGCAAAAGCTATGTTAGCTGCTTCATCTATTAACGCCGCTATAAAATATAAGGGTTTAATTGAAAAGCATTTTGAACAGCTCACTAAGGAGAAAAAATATGAAAGGTTTGCGGATGCACCTATTTATATTGTGTACAGTTCAGATGGTCAAAAATATGTTAGTAGCTCTAATTTAAATGGCAACCTATCTGAAGCGAAGGTTTTACAGAATTTCGCTAATGAAAAGAACGGTCTTATTATCGTGGTTGATAAACTCCAAACAGGTTTTGACGAACCGAAACTTCATACTTTATTTCTGGATAAGGAGATAAGCGGTATAAATGCAATTCAAACCATTTCCCGGGTTAATAGAACTACTAAGTACAAAAAGGATTGTAAGATAATTGACCTTTCTTATAAAAATGTAAATGTCAAGAATATTAAACAGGCATTTGAGCATTTTAGTAATGTAGTGGTTAGTGATTTTGATCCCTTAGGTCAGGAAGAAATACTAAAGGAAATATTTAAGGAATTGCAAGCCCATCTTTTATTTGAAAGTAATTTCTCTTCATTCCTAAGATATCAAAGAGGTGAGGCTGATGTACAAACAGTATTAGATATTGAGAATAATATTACCAATTATATCAATAAACATAAAGAGGAAGCAAAAACCCTGAAATTTAGGGTGAATACCTATTTTAAAATTTTGAACCTAATTCAATTTGTCATTGAAACAGATGAAAAATATTCGGAAGAAAATTTTCTTCACTTCTGGCAAAAATTCAACAATATCTATAATACCCTCTTAGGAACTATTGAGTTGATAGATGAGGTAGAAGTCTATTTTGACAATAGGATTGGAATAGTCTCTCCTAAAGAAATAGAAGAGCCTCTAAAGCGAGGAAATGGAGGCGTAAATGAGCCTTCTCCAACCTATGGGAAGCAATACAAGTTCGATATTTTAGCAGTAATCGAAAAAAGAAATGAGGAAGAAGAGGAAATTGAGGAGCTGATTCTCGATTTTGAGAATAAAATAGAACAGTTCTTTGATTATGTAAGGCTACCTGCAAACGGCAAATACATAATCGCCAAAATGAAGGATGAACATTCCACATTTGATGATGAGGAAATTTATGATGATTTCGAGAAAATATATAAAAAGTTCATTCGTCGAAACCGTAAGTCTTTAGGAGAGTTTTTTATAAAGGAAACTAAAGATATGATCAATCAACTTTGTGACGATTTTGAGAAAAGTATAAACGGTAAATTTCAAGAAAATTCAAACTAACCACCTAATTTAAGCTTTAAACTTTGATAAACTCTTCAGCCAAAAGTAAAGTCCTTTCATTATGGGGGGACTATCAAAAAAGTTCGGAACCAATAACAACCCTCAAGGGAAAAGAAATCCCTGAAATTGATAAGAAGCGAATTCTGGCCATTGAGGATATTAAGAAAATAATCGCAAGCTTTCTTAATGGAGAAACCGATGTGTTTAGTTTCAAAACTTCGTTAGATAGTTACAATAAGCGAAATAATTTATGGGGCTTTACTGCAGTTAAAGGACAGATGTTCTTTAATCAGCTGGTGCGAACCTATGGGGATGACGGGCAGAAATTCCCTAATTTATTGAAGGAGATAATAAGGGAGCCAAAAGATTTAATTGAAGCACTAAGTTTTATTGAAAAATTAGAGACCTACATTAGTGATGATTATGATAAAGCATCTGATAAGAGAAAAGTTCCTAAGCCTTCTTCGGTAGGATACTTTCTTTCATACTTCTGGCAAATTCATAATTATGAAAAATGGCCAATTCTATATTCTTCTTTAATCTCAACTTTTAGTGAAATAGGCATTTGGGAGGAGAAGGAGAATCAAAAAGAAACTTATCGCTTCTTCTATCATTTAAATGAAGAAATAATCAATTTTTTAAGTTCAGAGACGAATTCTAAAATTGGAAATTGGGGAGTAGAGCATTGTTTCTGGAGCTTACACCTTAACAACCGTGCACTGGAACCCAAGACAAAGCCTAAGGTAGAAAGTGAACCAGTTAATATTGAAGAAGAATCCAAGGTTACTCTTGCAAAACCAAATTTTGATATTCAAGATTATTTGATCCCTCTGCTTTCAAATCTTGTGGAGCTGGGAGAAGATCAGGAAAATACATCCTCTAAGAAAGGACATTTATTTGAGAAGAAAGTTGCCCAGGCTTTTAATCAATTAGACTTTGACGTTGTTGAATTAGGTCAGGGAAGGGGAAGAAACCCTGATGCAATATTGAAATTTAGAAAGGAAAACATTGCATTTATAGTTGATGCTAAGGCTTACAGTAAAGGCTATGATTTAGGTATTGATGATAGAGCAATACGGGAGTACATAAATGTTCATTGTCCTAAACTCCAGGATGATGGTTTTAAAAAGATCGGTTTTATCATTGTGAGTAATAGTTTTAAATCAGATTTTGAAACTTTTATTAATGACGTTACCTGGAATACACCCATAAAAAGATTTATTCTCATCACCACAAGCGCCTTACTCCATCTTGTTGCATATAAGGCAAAAGAAAAGTTAGATATAAACCAAATTACGGAGAGCTTAATCAAATTGGGAACTTTGATAACCGAGAAAGAGGTTATTGCTGAATTCGAGGATGTTTAAAAATTTCTAATGGAAGCTTTAGAGAAATATAAGGAATCTGGGAAATTTATTTTTAGAGCAGAAGATAATCTAACTTCGGTCTGTAATGCCCCTAAAAATAAAGCCGGGGTCTATTTTATATATGCGATTAAGAAAGGAGAACGTAGGTTAGTTTATATAGGTCAATCCGGCCGCGTGAAAAAAGATGGCGAGCTATTCATTAGGCAAGATGGGATTAAAGGAAGAATCGGTAGAGGAAAAAGAAATGGCAGGCCAAGAAAGGAATTCTGGCTTGAAGAAATCTATAGCCAAGAATTGGAAGCTTTAGAGTTTAATTGGTTTGTAACTCATAATGACCAATTTGTTGACTGCCCTCTGGCATTAGAAAGAAGCTTAATTAATGACTATAAGCCTATTTGGAATAGAAAATAGGGAACAGGGACTTAAATGGAAAACATAGCTGCAGAACTCAAAAATATTATACCAAATTATAAGGAGGATAAAGAAATAAATAATGAAAACTATTTGCTGAGTTATCATTCCCTGATTACTGAAAATATTAGGTCTAATAACAAGAAGATTACTCGAAATTCTCTCGGGATGATAATTGTCCTTACGGTCTATTTTTTATTGTTTTTTAAAGGCCCCGATGCTTTGAATTTTGAATCTTATTTTGGAATACAAGATCCTGGAATACTATTCAATTTTTTACCTGTTGTATTTTCTTTTTTATATCTGCAGAACATCACCCTCTGGAATAATAATATCAATCTTATTCCCCTTTTCGAAAGTTCAAGTAAGAGAATGTACAATTTGGGAGAATTGACTGATACCGTAAATGTGATCAAACCTTTTTCATTATTACATCATATTCTTAACTATCAATATGAGAATGAAAAAGTTAATAGAGTCTTGAAGATTCCTGCCGGAATAGCCTTTTTGGCGATCCTATTTTCACCAATAATTTTTGACGTTGTTTTCCTGGCTTTAATTCAATACAATAATTATTTAGAAATTATACCTGTGGTTTGTTTCAGCATAGTTTTGATTTTAACCATTACAACTATTGTCCAGGCTCTCAATTCTCATAAAGATTAGTAAATGGTAGACTTAAAAAAATTACAATTAAGTTTTAAAAAGGAAAGTAAAATATCTTGGCCTTGTCCTAATTGCAATTCTTCCACCTTGAAGATAAACAAGGATAAAATTATAGAAGAACAAACAGCAGAATCTCAAAAGGCCCACGATCACCCTGATTGGGGACCAGAGTTTATTCGAAATAAATTTGCTGCCTATCTAAAATGCTCTAATTGTCGGGAAATTGTAATGGTCACTGGCGATTCTGATCTCAATGTTGAGCTGATTTATGAGCCTGGAAATGATTTACCAATTGAAGAATGGTTTAGTTATTATTACCCTACCTTTTTTGAGCCGCCGTTGCATTTTTTTCCTTTAAATGATAAATTTCCTGAAAATATTAGGACTGAAATTACAAAATCCTTTAGGTTATTCTGGTGTGATTTAGCTTCCTGTGCCAATAGAATCAGAACTACTCTGGAATTATTGTTGAATGAGCAGGGAGTGAAAATAATCTTTATAACAAGACGACGCAAAAGGAAAAAATATACACTCCACGCTCGTATTGAAGAATTTAAAAAGAAGAATAAAGAGGTAGCAGATTATCTATTAGCGATTAAATGGATAGGAAATACGGGTAGTCACCAGGGGGAACTGCATAAAGAAGATATTTTGGAGGCCTACCAGTTATTAGAACATTCGCTTTTATCTTTGTATGACAATCAGGAAGAGAAATTAAGAAAGATATCTAAGGAAATCAATTCTAGGAAAGGAATTAGAAAAAGAAAGAAGTAATATTGTTTAGAATTATAAATAATTAGCAATACTATAGGTTTTTCTTTTTACTTCCATATTCAGTTAAGTTTATATATTTGTCTTTTATGAAAATCCCAATAAAAATAGAGCCAGATAGAATTAAAGATGCTTTAGTTCAAGTTTTTTATGATTCTAACCTTCCATATGAGATATTGATAGGTTATGTGCACAATACGCTCACTAGTAATGGATTTAAGTATATAACCCCTTTTCAAGAGCGGAATAAAACTAATCAACAACAAGTCAATTTTAATCCCACTCACTTATTCGTAGGTCCCAATGATCAGGTGAAAATTCAAATTCATCCTAATCGTTCATTGACATTTAATTCGATATCTAATTATATCGGTTGGACAAAATACAGAGTTATTATAGAGGATGTATTAAGATTCCTTTTAAAGGAAAATAATATTCATGCATTTAGTAGAGTAGGAATACGTTATATTAGTGAGTTCGAAAATATTGATATATTAGATAAGGTGAAATTTGGTTACGATCCGTCTTTTCCCGGTACTAAAATTGATAATAGTACCTCAAATTTGAAATGGAAAGATGAGAGTTACGATATATCCTTGAACTTAACTTCTAATTTGCCAGTTAATATTATTAAAGAAGATCAAGAGGCAATTACCTCGATTTCATTAATTGATATTGATGTCATCAAAAGAAATTTTGAGATTGAAGATATTGGAGAATTAATGTCAACTATAGATGGTTGCCATTTAAAACAAAAATTCGTATTTTTTTCTTTACTTAATAAAGAATTTTTAAGTGAATTAAACCCGGTTTATTAATATGGAAATGTTATTGAATTCGTCAAGTAAATATACACACCGTTCTACAGAAGGGGATAATGCTTTATGGTATAGGAAACCAAAAAGAGCCTCTTCTTTGGAACAATTATATTTTCATTCAGGGAGTTTTCTAAATTATCCTTTTAAAATTGATGAAGGGCTACTGAGGAAAATTGTTTCTGACTTTTCAAATGAATTAAAGAATAAAGAATGGTTCTTAGAACGTGTTTCTAATGAATTTCTGAATAACATATTTATATATTCTATTTCTAACTTAATTAAGTTGAATCCTTCATTTCTTGGAGTTGAATTAACTGTTTCTAATTCATTATTTATTTTTTCAAAAATAGCTGGATTTAATACTCATTTAGAGATATTCTTTGATGAAGATGCTGATTTCCAAAAGTATGATGTTGTTATTAATGTATATAAAGAGGGTGAACATATCCTTTCCCAAATGGGTAATATTGATGAGTCAATAAGCCATTTAGAATCAGTTCTGCCAAAAGAAACAAGATCTTTGTTAAATCTTATCGAGTATAATGATTATTCAGTATCCCGAAATTCTCTTACCAAAACTACAGTATAAATTAATAGAATTAGATAAAATTCTTGGAGAAAACTTACTTCGAAAAACAGACTCAAAGTCACTTATAAATCCTTCTACTCAACTTTTGAAAGATGAAGTCATAGTAGGCCAAAGAAAAAATTTAGTCGATTATTCTACAAATCTCTTAGGTCATTATAAAGTTGAGCATTTAGGCCTCACGATTGTAGGTGAAAAACAGGACTATTTTAATTATAATTGGGATTTTGGGAGTATTCCGGTAGTGCCTCAAAAGGATGAGGATTTTACTAATGAACAGGATTTTGGTTTTTTTGTGCTTCCCGTAAAAGCAGTAAATGGCATTAAAATTCCCTATAAAAAGGGGGATGACTCAGAGCACCTAAGTGAATCTAGAGTATGTCACTGTCCAACTAATTCTAATTATTGGCATTTTGAAATTCGGTGGTTCACAAGGGAAAATAGCGAGGAGGATTGGGTGGAATTGCCAAAATCTTCAAAAAAATCTTGGCAGAAATTAGTCTTAGGAACCATTAAATCGAAGATTAGGGAAGCGATTCTATTAAATGAGCCTCCTAATATACCTTTGCCAAATAAAGATTTTGTAGGAGGATCAGACTCCGATTAAAACAGACAATTATTTTCTTTTTAAACATTTTCATTGTTGTTAACAAAGAAAATTTTATTGCACATAAAATTTTACAAAGGCTCTCCATAATTTTTATCCTTACTAGTATCCAGGTTGTCCCTAATATTGGACGGAGAATCATCCCTTTGATCATTTTTCATTTCTTCGGCTTTTAGCATCCAGTTCCGTGCACAGGCCTTCCAGTTTGTTATTGGATGTTTACCATTTAATTTCCAGCCTATAGATTCGTAAAAATTATAGAATTTTTTAGCCTCCAGGATACTTCTATTTTTTCCATTGAAATATTTAATAACTACCTGTTCATTTTTTGGACATGTTTGTTTAAAAGAGTTTATAATATGTTTATTCTTATGTTTATTAAAAGAGACCATTTTTTGGACAGGTACCTGTTCAGTTTCTGAACAAGTATTGTCCATTTTTTGATCAGGTAGTGTATCAAATCTGAACATTTCTATGATGGAACCCATTTGTGGATTATAAGAAGAATGATGTTGAAGATACCCCCACATTTTTAGATCCCGAAGTAGTTTGTGATATGTCGTCCTGGACCGTATTTTGGCCAGTGACATTACCAGTTTACTATTAACTGTGATCGTTTTCGGAAAATGTTTTTGATTCCATAGTTCAAAGAATGCCAGGTATAAGCTGCGGTGTGAGGATGAGATCTTGTCATCCTTAGAGAATTTTTGCAATATCGCGTTTAGATGACGTATGTAATTGACCTCCCTCACTTTTTTCGGTTTTCCGATTTGTAGATTGCTTTTGCTTCTCGGTATATTTTTTGAAAATTCAGTTCCATATCTTCGGCAGAAAATTCATACTTTGGGATTGGCAGTTCCTTGGACCAGTGAGGTGTGGAGAATTTTACTTTTCGGTCCTTACCATCGGCAAAGGTCACGAACTCACCCGGTTTTAAGCGGAAGAAAACATCGGCTCTTATCTTGGCTACTTCCCGTTCACTTTTGGTGGTGCGGGTATCGAAATTCAGATTATCACTTTGGCTTACGCTGATACTCTTGCGCTTCACGATCTCGAAGAAACTTTCATAATATTTCGCGGTATCGGGGTCGTTCACCTTCCCAAAGAACTGATAGGATAGATTGCTCAGAATGGCTTTTCCTGCTTCTCTGCCATAGAGGATATCATTCTGTATTTTATCCTGAATGACATAGACTGTCGCGATATTATAGCTTCTTAGGGTGGCTGGGATACGGTGCATATTAAGTAAACGGATCGTGGAAGCCTCTTCCATGAGGATAAACGAACCTAGCCTGTCATGTACACTCATCTGCTTAGTAATTGTGTGTATAATGGTTGCTACGATTGGTGAGTAAGCAGATTCGAACTTTGGATTATTCACGACTGAAATCACCCCTGGATTTTCAGCATTATTGATATCTAATGGAATCTCATCTTCCGACAACACCATAAAGATCCGTTGGGTACTTATTTTTTTAAAAGCATTGGATAGGGTACTTTTTACGGAAGCTGTCTGTTTTTCAGAGTCCACCCCGTTTATAAACGCATTAGCCATGGCCTGGGAGGTGAGGTTCGAACTTAAAAAGCCCACTAACTCATAGGTGGTAGCCTGCTGAAATAAGGCGATTAAATGCGGAAGGGTGCAGTAACCCGGATGGTCGGATTTTAGTTTCCAGATGAGCCCTCCAATGATCCCTTCCGCAGCATCGTTGAAAAACTTGGAACTCCCGGAGGAAACACTTTCCTTTTTCTCCAGTAAATTTTCCAGTAGGACCCGGGAAATCTCATTCACACTTTCTTCATCGGGCATATAGCGAGGTGCAATCGGATTCACCTTATGGTAGATCGTATCAAAGGAAATTATATAAAATGGCATTTTACTTTCCTTGAATAGAGGATAAGCAATTTTGGAGAGTTCAAAATTTTTATAGTCATGGATAATACCGCAGAAAGTTCGCTTGCTAAAATATCTTAGAAACTGAGCCACCACACTTTCCGTCTTTCCACTCCCGGCAGCTCCAATAATGGAAACCCCGCGACGGATATCTTTTAACTTCATCGAGCCGGAAGACAGTGGCATCCGGAACCCGTATTGTTTGGTTGATCTTTCCCGCTCGATCTTCAGTAACCATTCATTAAGGACAATATTGATGGTGATAAGTGGAATAAAAAAGCGGATGGATAGTACCACAAACAGGTCAAATTTAATACCGGAAGGAAAACTAATTACCAGCAGTAAAAAGAGGATTAGAAAGTTGATAATAAACCCCCAGGAACTATTTTTCAGTGCAAAGTAGAACATACCACCCACAGCGGCATTTAAAAAGAGAATTAAAAAGAGATTAGATAACATAACAGCAGATTTTAATAGCCAATAGAACTTGCTTTGATACTGGCTTCAATGATTTTTTTAAGTTGTTTAAAAGCGAACCCCACTTTACTTTGGGGCAGATGCAAGACAGGTAGTTGAAGTCCTGTTTCCCGGATCATTTTAAAAGCGATCTTCTTCTCATTGATCGCCAGGTTTCTCAATGATAAAAAATATTGCTTTGGATCTTTACTGAGCATTTTTCGGGCAGCATAGCTTTCCACATAATTGCGGTTATACTGAAACATTTTATCAAAAGTTTTTTCAGAATTCTGAAAGAAGAGGTCTCGCTCAAATCCGCGCTTTACTATTTTACCATGCATCTCTACTTCCGAAGCTTTGTATTTACTACCCGGGGATAGACTAAAGGAGTTGGAGGCATCTTTTCTGCTGACGATGATATGGATATGGCTTTGCAAGCCTTCCTTTTTCATTCCCGGTTTAATAACCTGCCCTTGCAACTTATAAGGAGCATCCCGCACCAGTCTCTGAATATCCTTTTCAAGTTGCCGGGAATTTCCGGGGATTTCTCCGCGTTCTACTTTTCGAAGCTCATTTTTTAGATGGACAATTTGATTGCTGTAAGGTTTATTTTCCCTAATAGCGATATCATTACTTTTATACGTTCTTTCATGTTCAATTTTCGCGTAATATTTAAAATCATCCACGCCTACGGGGCTACCATTAATTTCCCGGTTGAAAGAGCCGGCATACTCTTTCATGGTCTCCCGGACAAAAGCGCGGAGCTTTTCCGGATTGTTATGAATATGTTTTAACTCGTGCTGACTTGGATTTATCGTAATGGAATAATATTTAGGCTCCTTGAGTTTTAACTTAGCTGTGTTCCCATCGATCTCTTTGATCACTTCATATGGCCGTATTTCATCATCATACTGGTTAAAAAAGTATTCCTTATCCAACAGGCTTTTCCCCTGGTTTTCTTTTTCCAGGTAGCTCACAAAATCACCTGCACTTTGTGAAAAAGAACCGCCAAGTTTCTGAGAAGAGATCGTGATATACATTTAGGATTTACGTTTTATTGCTATTTTAAACTGTTCAAATTCTGTTCGGGGGATATTTAGTTTTAAGTAATCGGTACCAAAAGTGCTTTCCTTTATCTCTACATTTTGTAGCAGGTATTCCAGATCCTTTTTTGTAGCCTTTCCTACCTCCTGGAGCCGGGAGATTTCCAATTCCAATTGTTCCGGACTTTTCTCGCTAGTGGAGGAACCCGTTTTCTTTTCAACGATGATAGGTTTTGAAATAGAGCGTTCTTCCATGAGTAAATTCAGCATTAATAGACCGGGTTTGGTCTGGGTCTTTTCAATGTTTTTCAGAATGGCAATCACGGCATCGATCCTTTTTTTAATTAGAGTTTCCAGGCTCACTTTGGATGGGACTAAAGTTTCAAAAGGAGAGAGGTTATTTTTCTCAAAAAAGTCCAGGATCAGGTCTAAAGTTTCCGATGGATAGCTATGATTTTTCTTAGAAAACTCCCGAAACCTGGTGGCAGTTTTTGCTTTTACTTGCAGCCTAGATTTTGTGTTCATGGATACTATTTTAATAATTACTGGCTATAGCTTTTCTTGTTTTATAGGTCTTTCCTAAGGGAGGTATCCAGTAGGGTGGATACTTTACAGTTTTCATAATCTGGAAAGAGCCCAAAAACAGGGATTTTTTAAGGAAAAGGAATCGAATAACATCGCTTGGCGTGTTATCCTCTTGCTATTCGATTTCGTCCCGCAGGCGGGACAAAATTTTTATACAAGTTGGTTTGCACCAACTTCCTTTTTTGGATTTAAAAAATCCTTTTTTTTTCTTTTAATGGATGTAATTAACGAAAGTCAATTCAACGAAGATTCCTATACTATAGTAACTAGAAAACCTCCTCTTTAAGTTACTATTTCCACCTATTCCATTCAAATGAAATATCCATTCAATCTGATGCCTATTAGGCTTATTTGATATGAAAACCTTCATTTTCTTAAAATCGAAAAATTTCAAACGGCAGATTTTTAGTTTTATAGTTTAGGGATTAATTAAAAATTGAAGACTTCAGAGGAGTTATGGAAAAAAGAAAAAAAAGGTGATCGTAACCGTCCACCTTTTTAAATTGGGACAAAAAAAGTTCAAAGCATCCCTTCATCGGCAAATGAGTAATAGTCACCATCGGGGGTTAAGATTAGATGATCTAGGAGTTTGATATCAAAATACTGGCAGGCAGTTTGAATTTTTTGAGTGATTTTCTGGTCTGCGTTACTTGGACGAAGCGTTCCTGATGGGTGGTTATGACCAAGTATGACAGAAACTGTTAAGCTCTTGAGAATAACGGCAAACAAAATTCGAATGTCTACAAGAGTTCCGGTGATACCACCTTTAGAAACCTCATAGATGCCTTTCACCTTATTGGCATTATTGAGCAGGATGACTTTAAAACATTCCTGCAGTCCGATCTGGTCTTTATCCCAGTTATTAAAAAGGATAGTTGCGGCGCTCTCAGAGGAAGTAATTTTTGGTGCCTGATGGATTTTAAAATTCCCCTGATATCTTATGGATATTTCATTAACTTTAGTTTTCATAAACATAACTTTTAGATGTAAATTGTTTAGAAGTTAAATAGAGGGCGTACCTAGCAGTCACCGCCCTCTATTTTTTTAAGATTCTGGTTCATTCTTAGAACCTGAATTACCTAAAAGAAGAATTTTATTGGCCACTATTTCGGTGACATATTTTTTTCACCTTCGCTGGTTTCATAAGATCGTGAGGTTAATTTTCCCTCGATGGCAATTTTTTTGCCTTTACCGGCGTATTGTTCTACAATCTCGGCAGTTTTACCCCAGGCTACGATATTATGCCATTGCGTATTTTGAACTTTGTCCCCTTTTGAATTTTTGAAGAATTCATTGGTAGCAATGGAGAAGAAGGCTACTTTTTTACCACTGTCAAGGTTTCTGACTTCGGGAGTATTTCCCACATTCCCGATTAACTGAACTTTGTTTCTGATAGCACTCATAACGTTTAGTATTATGGCCTGAAAACAGGCCTGATTAATTAAAATTAATTTACTTTTTATATCCGGAACTTTTCCTTTTTGATTTTTCGTTCTGATTGCCGATATGTTTCTATAGAGTGATCTCATGATATTCTTATTTGATTTACTTCTTGCAGTGCCGTATGCTATTTCCTTTTTTGATGCAGATACAGATTCAGGATATAGAATTAGAGAGGGATTATAAAAGGGAGGGCTTAGCCGACCGGCTTATGCAGCCCGGCTAACTTCTATATCCTGGTATTTCGCAAATAGAAAAAAGGAAAGCATACCGGGCGATTAGAAGTTGAAAAAGGAATGATGAGTAAGTGTGAAACAGGCTAAAATCAGAGCTCTATACAAGATGTTCCAATTAACAGGATAACCGTATTATTTGTAGACCTAGCTTACAGAGATCTTCCGTTTTAATAAACATTTTTCTAACTCTTTATTTTAAATTCAAACCATTGATAACGATAACAGGATTGGGACCTGTACTAGGCGAACTCCTTCCAAAATCTTCGAGGAGGAGTGAAGCGTTCCGGTTTTTTCATAGGATTAGCGTAACGGGGATCAAAATTTTTGAAGGTGTTCAAGATCATTTTAGAGAAGCGCTTTTCCCCGAATGAAGCTTTTGCGAAATGCAGTGGGAATGGGCTGAATTGATAGAAAGCTTATATTTCCTGACTAACATTTTAAGAAACATTTTTTAATTTAACTTAAATTTTATTAATTGTAAAAAAATTATATATGAAAGTCTTCAAAATCCTACTGGTAATTTCCATTTTCTTACAATTTAGCTGTCAAAAGGAAGATGTTCAGGATAACATATTAAGTCCAGAAACGAAATCAGAATTATCGGATTTAAATTCAAGCAATAGAATGTTTATCAACCAAGATAAAATTCCAAAAATTGTTAAATCCGTTAATGATAAGATTAATGCAAATTTGGATAAAAATAAAATTGATAGGAATTATATTATTATTGATTACAATAGAATTTTCTACACTAAAGACTCTTTAGGAAATAAGAATTATTCTTTTCAATTTACCTATAAGGACCAACCCAAGAACACCAGATATAATATTGTTTACAATGAAAATTCTGACAAGTCATATGTTTTTGAATATTTGATTAACAATCCAAAGGAATATTTTAAAAATCAAAATTTTGAAGATTTTAATGGAAAAATTAGATATTATCAATTGGATTCATTTTTGTCAAATAATAACTTGAAAAGCGGAGAAGATTCTTTTTGTGAAGAAAATACTTTTGGAGGAGGAGGTGGAGGTAGTTTAGGTAGTAATTCTGGTCCAAGCGGAAGTGGTGGCGGATCTTCTGGCGATGGTGCTACATATAGTTGTACTTGGGAATATGTTACTGAACGATATATGCAAGACGGTGATAGCAATATTTTTGTAACAAGGACTGTCTTATACATTGATTGTGTAGAAGTTATGAGAACTACCTCTGACTGTACCCCACCAATGGGAGAAATTGGAATGAATTTAAATGATTACTCCTTTCAGACAATTGATAATACAGTTGATCTTACTACATCCCAAAGAAATTTTTTATTAACCGAAGGAGCCCATTATTCAATGGATTTTGCCATTTTATTGAATCAAAACAATTTTTCTCCTGAATCGATTAAATCTACCAAAATAACTATTGATATTCTTGAAAGCGAACTTCTTCAAACATACAATTTTGCACATAAGAACATCTTAAATAGAAATTTCAATTATTCAATAGATCCAACTATTTATTTACAATATTTATCATACAAATGTGCTACATTAAGAGAGTTAAACCCTACTTGGTCAGATTTTCGAGTTTATTGGGAAGCAACTCGTGAAATGGTTCATTTCGCATTGGATGTGGGAGGCTTGATTCCAGTTGTTGGAATAGTATGTGATTTGTCTAATAGTGCGATATATGCCATTGAAGGGGATGGTGTGAATGCATCTTTAAGTCTGGTTAGTGCAGCTCCGGTTGTAGGGTGGTTTTCCACTGGTGCTAAAATAGCGTTCAAGTCAGTAGATATTGCAAATGGGAGTAAAACTGCGTTAAGGTGGATAGTTAATTCTAATGATTATATAAATTTTGGTAGTAGAGGACAATTAAGAAAGATTTTAGGTTTAGCAGTAGGAGATCCACGGCAAGCACATCATCTAATTACTTGGGCCAAAGGCACTGATATAATTGTTCAAAAAGCAGCAAAATCAGATTATAACTTTCATCTAAACGAAGCATTAAATGGGATACCATTAAAAAAAGAGGTTCATAATGGATCACATCCGAATTACGATGCCCAAGTTCAAAAAAGGCTTACGGAGATTTTAGATGATTATGGACCAAATATCGCCCCAAATGATGCTTATGATGAATTAGTAGATTTAGTAAATGATATTAGAATTTGGATATCAAATAATCCAAACACACCTATTGACGAAATTATATTGTAAATGAATTATTATTTCATTGTTCCTGATCTTAATTTAGAAGTTGTTGGAGTGTCAGATCAGGTAAGGGCTACTAGAGGGGATTTTCACATTGAGGATCCGAACTTTATTGATAATTATTATTTCGATAAAGCAGAAAATCCGAAATTAGCACAAGCTATTCTTGCGCCTAAAGCCATATTAACTGATTATATTAATACAGCTATAAGTGGATTTAGTCACCGCTTGCTTATTAGTGATAAGCTCAACAATATATTAACTAATGCTAGTACAGGTAATTTTCAGTTTTTTAAAAACGAACTTTATCAAAATGATAAATGTTATTATTATTGGTTAGTTCACCCAATTGATCATGGTTTGGATTGTATTAATTTTTCTAAAACCGAATTATTATTAAGAAAAAAGAAAGTAGGAGGTGGCACTGAATTAGTAAACCACCCTCAAGTTAAAAATTCTGAGGAATTTTTGGCTGAGCGTTATACATTAAAATCTAAAAAGGAGAGATTGATGTTGAATAAGGTTGAGGTTCTTAATGATAATATCGATTTTTTTTGCTTGCGCTATATGGTTGGGGGACCTCAATACATAGTTTCTGAAAAAATTAAAATGAAAATTGAAGCACAAAATATTACTGGGTTGAAATTTCAAATGATATAAAATGAAAAACAATTTTTATTATTGAGTTACTTATATAAAATTTTGGTTTGTAACATTTTCAGTTTTTTGATAGTTGCTAAAATCTGGTAAACCAATATTTTGAAATCAAAATATTTTATTATGATAATTTTAAATCCGGGTTCTTTGATCTTTAGTGGAATTCTTGACATTTAGTCGTTCTAGTATAAATATTCAAAGGCTTCAATTATTTAGACTTCTTTATTCTAATAACCTTATTTTAATTGTCTCAATTCATTATCGGAGTCGAATCCGCTATATAGGCTAGCGGTTTTCATTGAGCTATTATCTCACCTCAACTTAGAGTGTATACACTCTACTAATTTTTTTTTTGATAGATGATTATAAGTTTCACTCACGCGTTGTATATGCTTCATGCATTCAGTGAGTGCCAAAATAGACCTCACCTTACGGGTGTACAAGCACCCTCGATAATTAGTTTCAATTTATAATAACTTCAATCCCTGCTATCTCTGCTTTATATTTTATTTTGGTCATTAGGTCATAATAACTCCAGTTCCTCAGCACAAATGCTTCCTCTTTGGCAATTTCTGATTTCTGATGCTGATCCATTAAAATAAGCGTTCCTGCCTGGTGCTTTATACAGAAGTCGATCAGCTTCCTACTATAGACATGAAGCCGATTATGCACATAGTTGCGTTCATTATCACGAAACTTAACTAATGCTTTTGTTTTTCTTTTACGGCCATGGCCGGATCTGGAATATGTAACTCCTTGCTTGGTTCTTTTCTGCGCGGCTTGTATGGCCAGCCTTCGGTACAAAAATTCTTCCCTCGTACCGATAGTGATTTTGGCTCTGCCAATTTTTACGGTAATAGGATATTCCAGGGACAGCGTAGCTTCGGCAATCACTTCCGGTTTAAGGAAGTGTTTTTCTTTTTCAAAATCGAACACTGCCAGCATAAAGATCTTACCTTCTTTTAATTTGATATGGGAGGTACGTATTTTGATCTTACCATTGGCAAGCTGTTGCATCAGTTTTCTCTTGTCGTAATAGTCTTTTCCTAAATAGGTTTTCATAGGAATGGAAAAGAATTGAAAGCAAAAAGCATTCTTTTCCGGATGGTATTTTAATCCGCACACCCCTTCCATATTAAAAGGGAAAGCCATATCTCTTCTAAAATTATTGATGGACCGTTCCCCGCTCCAGTATTCCTGCCTGTTTTTCTTAAAAGAACTAAGGATGGCGCTATTCAGGTTGGTTAGTATGTTGGTAGGCATTTCTCCTTTAAAGCGATCGGAAACCATGCGATAAGTGCAATTAATTCGGGAACGGTTTAGGATGCCTTGCTCATCTTTCTTTTGATCTACCAGTTTATATTTGATTCCTTCTGATAAATAAAAGAAGTCTTCGACCATCTCCTGAACATATAGATGAGAAACGATAAGGTTCGCTGCCCGGTAGCAACGGTTACGCCATAGATATAGCTTATCCATAGCTTCCTTTCGTTTTTCACAAGTAGGCAGGTCGATCAATAGTTGGATCTTTCGGGTCAATTTCATCGTCTCTTTTACCATCTCAAGCCGGTTCAAATTGTTTGTCGTGTTTCTCCTGCATCAACGTATAAGCCGTAATAAACGCGGTATGTACTTCCTTTTGAGAAATATTTAGCTCTGCAGCGATGGCAGTAAAGGAATATTTATGTTCACAGCGTAACCGCACAACCTTTTGTTGCTCTGCAGTTATCTGCTCTTTACAATCGCTTTTAACAGTACATTGTTGGTTTGCTTTAATTGTACTACTCTGGTTGAGTATATTCTTAAGATCCTGGATAGCTTTCTTTACTTCGTTACTTGTCTGGATAATGCTTGTTCCCATTACCTTTGCAATAGGTTTATATTGAAACCCAAATTTTAAACAGAGTTCAATAAGTCGTTTTCTCTCAGGTTTTAGTAGTGGTAGGACTTGAATAATTTTTTCAAAATCGGCCTGTTGACTTTCATGTTCTTTCCAGTTTTGAATATCATCTTTTGGGTCATAGCCTGCTAGATAATCCTGGTAGTTCTCATAACTTTCTAAGGCATTAATTTTTCTAGAAAACTTATGCTTAGGACTGGTATAATAGGTATAACATTCCCTTTTTATCACCATTCTTAGAAAGAAAAACAGGTGTTTTTCTGATTCTATATTATCCCTGTTGGCCCATAGCTTTAAAAAGGTATCCTGCACTAACGATTCTACAATAAAATCATCGCTGATGTTTCCCTTACCCAGCCAAAACACCATACGGTTATACCTGGCGTGGATATCTACCAAAGCAGAAGAATCGCCTTCTTTTAGTAGTTTATAATTATTTTCCCGCATAATAGAACTCATTTAAATTAACAGATACTCGTAAAATCTGAACTGACAGGTGGTTTAAACCTGCAATCACAGCATCATTTAGGGAATGAAGCTGGCGCTATAGAGACAAATCCAGAAATGAACTTATTCAAACAGCTATGCGAGTTCTAAAATTTTATAAAAGAAGAAAGCTTTGAAAAAAGGGTTGAGAAGAATGCTCTTTTTCTACAAGTAAAAAGGCGTGGATACTCAACTTATCGGATTGTGGTACTGGTATACCAAACACACAACAAGCAAGCCCACGCCCGGGTCGTGAGCATTATGCTTATCATCTCGTGTGTTTAAAAATTACCAGTTTTCAATCCGAGATTCAAAGCGAAATGCTTCTAATATTTTACTTTAAGAAGATTCGCAAGTTTAATAATTAAATCATTTTGATCTAATTATCAGCTAAGTAATAAAAAATATTTNTTTGTTACAAGTTCTTGTAACAAAATTTAATTAAAATTTTATTGTATTTACTGTTCAAGTAAATTTTATGCAGGATTTAGACCTTAAAAGACAGCAAATTTTCGGAAAGCATTTGAAAAGGCTTCGAGAAGAAAAGGGTCTAAGCCAAGACAATGTTGCTGCAAGATGTCGTGTTACAAAAGGCAGCTTGAGTGTTATTGAAAATGGGAATAGAAACTTCTCTTTCTCTACTTTGTTAGCATTGGCCAAAGCGCTGGAAGTAGAACCTAAAATTCTTCTAGATATTAATTTTCAATTGTCCTGTGAATAATCTAATAATATCTTTCACGGTTTTACAAAATACTTTTCAATAAAACCTATAGCTTGAGCTAAACTTATATTTTTACTTATGATTTGGCTTAGAGAGTTATATTCTAGAAATATAAAGAGTTAGCACTAATTTAAATAATGGTAGGTCAAGTAAAACATATAGTAGTTATAGAAAGTCTAACAGATGAAAGACTAACTGGAAAGGAAATATATGACGACTGCATTAGACGAAGAATAGATTTATATGATAAAAAAATGACCCATAACTACTTTAGTGTTTCTGACCACGAAGAGTTAACCGAGTTACTAAAATACTATCAGACTAATGCAAATTATATGACAGGTGGGATTTTAATTCACTTCGAAATGCATGGGTCTAACAATCTTGATGGTTTGATTTTTTCGAATGGAACATTAATTGAGTGGTCTGAATTAATTCAGCTTTTACGACCTCTTAATATAATCACGTGCAATAAACTATTTATTACGATGGCAACTTGTTATGGCCGTCATTTATTCAAAGGCGTGGACAGATTAAAAAAATCTCCATATTCTGGTTATATATCGGCAAGCAAGGCTGTTTATCCTATTGAAATAGTTGAAAAATTCAGTATCCTTTTTGAAAAACTAATTGAGTATGGAAATTTAGTAGCCGCGTATTTAGAAATGGAAAAAACTGAATCAAATTTTTACTACAAAGATTCTGAAGCCACTTTTAACGAGGCTTATGAATCCTTTTACGATAAACAGGTAGGTAATCCCGAATTTAGAAAAAAAATAAAATCTGAAACTAAAAAACAATGTGAAGAACAGGGAAAGCCTTTCAATGATGAAGTGGCTAAAATTTTCTTTAAAAAAGCATTAAAGGAAATTTATTCCAGGGAAAAAGAGGCATTTAATTTTTCAGATTGTCACTAATAAACTATTGCCAACAAAGGTTGGCAGCAATGTAAAAAATGAACGAAGAACAAAAGTGGAATTACATAGAAGAGCTTGACGCTGAACTCCTCCTAGGTGGATCGATTTTGTCTGAGTGGACATCATTTCAAGCTAAAGATGCTGAAATTGCAGTCTGCTCCGGGGCATATTTGTCTTCAATTTTATCTTGTCAAGCTGCAATTGAAAGCCATCTTAGGTTTGAACACTTGAATGATACTGACTTAAAAAGACTAAGCTTTTATGATTTGATCAATAAGTCGTACTTATCCGAGAAACTTAAAGATGAACTTCACCAGCTCCGAAAGTTCCGGAATAAATGGATTCATGTTAATGAACCTGATGAAGATCATGACCTTCTATCGAGACCAAAATACTATGAAAACGAATTGGCCGAATTTGCCAAAGTTACGGTAAAGAATATGCTTAAGACACTTTACTTTAATCCAATGATATAGATTAAAAGTAAAACACTGCTGCGAAAAACGGTGCACGCCAATTGTCGAAATCGAGACCATTGGTAACAAGCTTAAAAAAAATTGTAGTTTTATAACCACAATCTTAACTAATCGATACTTGACATTTAAAATAATTAAGAATCCAAAATCAAAAGCTTATAAAGAAGTTGTTGCTCTTGGAGATAAAAATTCTAAAACACTCGGTTTTTTACCACAATCTGCATTTGCAAAATATGCAAGAGAAGGAAAAATAATCGGTGCTTACCCAAAAGATTCTAAAGAATTAATAGGCTATATTTTATATAGAGTGTCGTACAATAAGGTTACTATAGTTCATCTATGCATATCAGAAGAACATAGGAAAGGAAATGCAGCATCAAAACTTGTAAACCATCTAAAAGAAAATACTACACAGTTTGATGGTATCCGACTAAGCTGTAGAAATGACTATAAAATTGATTCTCTATGGGAAAGTCTCAATTTTGTACCGATTAAAGAAAAACCTGGTAGAAGTAAAGAAAAGTTACCTCTAACCGTTTGGTTGTACCCTCACCATCATAATGACCTTTTATCCCAGATTTCAGATTATGAATTGCAAAACAAAATTGTAGCAGTAATCGATATGAATGTTTTTCTGGATATTAAAGACGAAAGAGAAGAAGAAAGCCTTGCATTAAAAAGTGATTGGTTATTAAGTGAGGCAATACTTTATTACACAAGAGAAATTCATAATGAGATAAATAGAGGAAATTCTAGCGAAATAAAAGAAAGTAGTAGAAAATTACTAAACTATTTTACACAACTACCTTTCAAAGAAGAGCAAGAGTTAAAAAATATACTTGAGGAGCTTAAACAATGGTTTCCTGCCATAAGTAAGAATGATAAATCAGATTTAAAACACTTAGCATATTCAATTATAGGAGGCGCTCAATTCTTTATTACAAGAGATAAAGAACTTTTACAAAGCAAGAAGTTTTTTAATAAATATGAATTAAAAATATGTCGCCCAAGTGAATTTATAACACATTTGGACGAAAATATTCAAGTCTCTAAATATAAGCCTCAGAGGCTAATAGGCACTAATATAAATTCGCAAAGAATAACTAGTGATAATATTGATTATTTCACGAGAAAATTCCTGAAACCTGATGAAAAAATTAACCATCTCCAAAATATAATTAGAAAAGCTTTATCGTCTCCACATCTATATGAGTTAATAACAATATCCAAATCTGAAGAAATATTAGCTTTAGTAATTTTTGACCGAAGTGAAAATGAGAAATTGTCGATACCAATTTTTCGTTTCCTAAATAATAGTCTGAGAATAACTCTGTCAAAACATCTATTATTNAAAGCAATTTTGGAGTCCACAAATGAAAATAGATCTTTAATTGAAATCTCGGAAGTATATATAGATGAGGAATTATCAAATTCTCTAAAAGAAGCTAGATTTATAAAAACACAAGAAAAATGGAAAAAATTAATCTTCAAAAAATAGTTGATTTTAATAATATTAAAGAATTGATCTCAGAAATAGAATATGAAGAGATTGAAGATAATCTAATTTTAGATCCAGAGGATGAAAATTACGTATTTCAAAAAAAATATAACCTAGAAAGACACTTATCTCCTTTAAAAATCCAGGATCTCGATATTCCTACTTTTATAATATCGATAAAAGCAGTTTGGGCAGAGGAATTATTCAATGACCGTTCCGATGAAAAGCTACATCTATTTGAGTCTAAAAATGAGCTTTTATTAAATAGAGAAAATGTTTATTATAGATCATCTTCAAGAAATTTAAGCGCTCCTGCAAGAATCTTATGGTATATAAGCGAAAACCCAATAACTAAGGAGAAAGGCCATATTAAGGCTGTTTCCTACATAGACGAAATCTTTATCGATGATGCTAAAAAGTTATTTAAACAATTTGAGCAATTGGGTATTTATAAATGGAAAGATATTCAAAAGACCATTGATAAAAATGGAAAGATTATGGCTTTTGTGTTCTCGGATACAGAGCTTTTCAAAAGACCAGTAGATCTAAAATTCATAAAAGAATTATTAGAAACAAAAGAAGAAAAGAAGTTTATGCCTTTATCGCCAACCAAAATAAAAACTGAAACGTATCTTGCGATTTATAAGAAAGGGCTGCTGTAATGAATAAAGAAATTTCTCCAGAAAATATACTTCTGATTTCTGTTAAACCAGAATTTGCTGAGAAAATAATGAGAGGTGAGAAAACTATTGAATTAAGAAAATCAGCTCCCAAAAAGGTAGATAGAGAAGACTACATTTTAATTTACGTGACCTCCCCGGTAAAGGAGCTGTGGGGTATTTGTAAAATAAATAAGATAATCAAAGACAATCCCGTAAATTTTTGGAATAATCACGGCTCAAAAACTGGTGTTTCAGAGAGTCAATTTAAATCTTACTATAAAACTAATAAAAGTGCATTTGGGATTGAATTGAAAGAAATAAGAAACTTTTCAAAATTTTCCATTGAGTTAAAACATTTGAAAAAAGCCTTCCCTAAATTTATGCCTCCGCAAACCTATTCTTACGTTAAAAGTAATCAGATTAACTTTGGTGTTTTGAAACAAATTTTAAATAAGATTGAGGACAAGCCAGTTGCCAACAATAGTTCATTGCCGGTGATAAATTATAAAAATTAATCTAAATTTTATTTTTTGTATTAATCCTTCGCTTTGGATTTACTTATTTCTTTGATGGCTAATTTTTGCTTTAAAGCTTTCATGTCATCGCTAATCTTCCGGTCTACTATTTTAGCATAATGCTGAGTTGTTCTAAGATCTTTATGTCCAAGCATTTTACTTACAGACTCTATAGGAACACCATTAGTTAGGGTGATAGTAGTTGCAAAAGTATGCCGGGCTAGGTGAGTGGTAAGTGGTTTATTTATGCCACACAATGCCGCGATTTCTTTTAAAAAAGCATTAGACTTCTGGTTGCTTAGAACAGGTAATACATAATCTCCGTTTTTCACTTCCGGATGGTCTTTATAACGGTCTAAAATTTCTTCGGCGACGGGTAGGAGAGGGATACTACTCAGGGATTTGGTTTTAGTTCTCTTGATGCGAATCCATTTCCCGCCGTCAATACCTTTGGTGATATCTGCACCGCTTAGTTTTTTTACGTCAGAATAGGCCAGGCCGGTGTAACAACTAAAAACAAACATATCCCTAACTAATTTCAGACGATCCAGGTGAAGATCTTTATCGATCAGCTGCTGCACTTCCTCTTCGTTTAAAAATTCCCGTTCCACGGTTTCAAACTGTACCTTGTAATTATAGAAAGGGTCACGGTCCATCCACTGGTTGGCCAAAGCAATACGAATGATCTTTTTAAAATTGTTCACATACTTCAAGGCAGAGTTATGATTACACTCCCGCTTGGTCTTCAGAAAATACTCGAATTTGGTGATGAACTGGTGATTGATATCATTCATCGGGTAATCTTCGGCTTTATATTCTTCTTTTAGAAACTGTTCAACATGATTATAACATGTCCAGTAACGTTTAGCGGTGCTTTTTGAGATACTTTTACCCGAAAGACGATCCATTTGTTCGTTATGCTCCTTAAAGACCTCCAGGGTCATTTTAGGCTTCTTTTTATTTACTCCCTTAAATTCATCAAGAATGTTTTTTGAAGTAACGGTTTTATCCTCTTCAATCAGACTCTGATGTATATTCTTAATCCTGTTCCTGAGTACGTTGATATAATTATTTAATTCTACTGCCTCAGGACTTTTTCCCAGCATTTTTTCTGATTTAGAATGCCATTTTCTGGGATCTACTTTGCGATTTATACTTAATGCAGATCTCTTGTTATTCACTGAAATGCGTAAATAAATATCACTCTCAGAGGTTTTTTCGTTTCTGCTTTTTCTGAGGTAAAAACTAAGTTGATAAGAAGTGCTCATATTTTGGTCTTAAAATGGACACTTAAAGTAGCAAAAATTGAGATACGAAATAACACTTTAATATTTTGTAAAGATTTGATAATTAGGGCTTTTAGCCGTTTCTGGTTACCAATTTTCACGTAAATAATTGGTAACCAGATTGGTCACCAGAAATACGCATTTATTTGCTTTTATATGATATTCTAAAAAATGAAAAACCCCGTAAATCCTAGGATTCCGGGGTTTTTGATTGAGTTTGAAACTCAAAAAGTGGAGTCGGAGGGGTTCGAACCCTCGTCCAAACAAGCAATTCAGATGCTTTCTACACGTTTAGTTTTCACTTGATTGTCGATGCAAAGCCGGCCGAAAACCACCAACTTTACACGTATTCTCAGTTAAGTTTCAGAAACTCATCAAGACCCTGAGCTTCCTATATTTACTTTATCGGTGCCTCTGTTGTGGATGCCGTAAATCAAGGCCTCCACGAGACATCTCGGCTCCCTGCCTTGCAGGGACTAAGTATAACCTACTGTAATTCGGTTACGCAGCCAAGGCGTAGTTATTCTCGCCGTTTGAAAAAGTGTGAAACATGAGATTTAAGAGCTATATTCCGGCGCTCTACGTGCTTACAACTCAATTAGACTCGCTGTCAAAACCAAGTCGACCCCATAAAATAATGAACATTTCCTTTGTAATTTTCTGAGCGTTCCTCTTCTCCCTTCGACAAGCTCAGGGCGTCGCGGCGGGCTATTCGCTTCAATCTTTTTGCTCATAATTCACAAAAAGGATTTCCGCTGCTATCCCTNACGCAACTACTATTTATTTNAAATAATAGTACTCAGAATNTCAAAGAATAACCGATCTCTAAAAGAGTTCGGGCCTGCAAAGATACNCATTTTAATTTATATCTTTGAAACACGTCAAAATCTACAAAAGCTATACCACAATGATAAAATTTGCCCTAATCAGGGAACGAAAAACTCCACCAGACAGGCGTGTNGTTTTTTCTCCTCAAATGCTACAGGAAGCTCAGAAACAGTTTCCGCAGGCAGTATTTAAAGTCGAAAGTTCTGATATCAGGATATTTAGCGACCAGCAATACAAAGAGGCTGGTTTTGAGGTAAGCGATGATGTGACAGATTGTGATGTGCTAATTGGGGTAAAGGAAGTTCCGATTCCCNATTTGATACCTGACAAAAAGTACTTTTTCTTTTCTCATACGATCAAAAAGCAGCCATATAATCGTGATCTGCTTCGTGAAATTCTAAAGAGAAGAATCGAATTGTATGATCATGAGGTTATCACAAATAAGAACAATGGCAGGTTGATAGGCTTTGGACGTTATGCTGGTTTAGTTGGAGCTTATAATGGGATTCGAATGATTGGTAAGAAGGAAGACCTATTTGATCTTCCCAAAGCAGAAGATCTTCCAGATCTCGATTCACTTTTGAACGAACTCGATAGGATACAACTACCTNAGTACAAATTTGTACTTACTGGAAGCGGGAAAGTAGCGCACGGGGCCAGGGAAATACTGGAGCATTTAAACATAAAACAGGTNGATCCAGAAACTTACCTTGTTAATGAGTTCGATGAAGCGGTGTTTTGTCATATCGATGTGCTGGATTACGCCAAACGAAAAGATAAGGCTGAAGGCAGCCGGATGGAATTTTATAAAGTTCCGCAGAATTATGATCCTGATTTTATGAAATTCGCCAAAACCAGTGATGTCTTTATTGCCGGTCATTTTTACGGAGAAGGCGCCCCTATATTTTATTCCGAAGGAGATATGCAGCATAAAGATTTCAGAATAAAATATGTGGCAGATATTTCGTGTGATATTGCCGGACCAGTTGCAAGTACCATACGACCTTCCACGATAGCGGAACCTTTTTATGGTGTTGACTTAAACACAAATGCGGAGGTAGACTTTAAAAGTGCTAATGCTCTAGCGGTTATGGCTGTGGATAACTTGCCATGTGAACTGCCCAAGGATGCCAGCGAAGGTTTTGGAGAGATGTTTCTCAAACACGTAATTCCATCATTCTTTAATGATGATAAGGATACTATTCTTGGAAGATCTAAGATGACCGAAAATGGAAAATTAACCCCGTTGTATTCTTATTTACAGGGTTTTGTAGATGGAAAAGAATAAAACTATGATTAAAATCCTTAGTAGCTTCTTAATAATTCTCGTAAGTGCAATTTGTAGTGCACAGGAAGTAAGCGTGATGAGCTATAATATTAAATATGCCAATGAAAATGATGGCGGGAATAGCTGGTCCAAGCGAAAAGATTTTATTACTAATCAAATCCAGTTCTACGAACCTCAAATCCTGGGACTTCAGGAAGCTGTAAAAACTCAGATCGAGCATTTTCTTGCTGAGGTCGATGGTTATCACTCGATTGGAGTAGCCCGGGAAGATGGCCGTGATAAAGGTGAATATACCGCGATACTTTACAAAACGGAAGATTTTGAANTTGAAGAATCCAGTACTTTCTGGCTTTCAGAAACTCCGGAAGCAGTTTCAACTGGATGGGACGCAGCACTACCCAGAATCTGTACGTATGCTCTTTTCAAAACTAAGAACAGCGGGAAAAGATTCTGGGTGTTTAATACTCATTTTGATCACATTGGTAAGGTCGCCAGGACTAAAAGTGCTGAGTTGATCCTGAAAAAAATTGCAAAACTAAATACGAATGAACTGCCAGTAATTTTAATGGGAGATCTCAATTTAGAACCTGATGCAGAAGGAGTGATTAAAATTCTGAAACAACTTCAGGATTCCAGAAAAATTGCAAGAAATACCTTTGGACCGGAAGGAACTTTTAATGGATTCCAATTCGATAAACCAATCAATCGCCGTATAGATTATATCTTCGTGAATGACCAGATTAGTGTCAATAAGTATGCTGTATTAACAGATTCGAAGAATTTTAAATATCCTTCAGATCATTTCCCGGTATTTATAGAAGCAGAATTCTAATATATCCAGTAGACAATACNTTTTACTTNTGTTATTAAGGATGTTACTATAATTCCTACACTTCGACTATTCCAGGGCGGGAATTAACTACCAGCGAAAGGGGTGCCAAGGATTCCTACCGCCAGTTCTGCCCAGATAATAAAAAGNACTAAAAGAATCGCCGAGCTTGCGATAATTCTGCTTTTTCGGGTTTTTAATCNATAACGCACAAACTGAAGAGCAAGTCCGCTCAAAAATAATAGACTTCCCATCACTAAAAAATCAGAACCACTCCAATTTACTTCATTGGTAAATTGCATAGCCAATAAGGGAATGAGTAAAATTGTTGCTACTATAAACAGGATGACAGATAGATCTTTAGTTCTCATTTTGCTGATATTATANTTCCCTTTATTAAAGATAGGTAATTATGCATTGCTNTATNAAACANAAAAAACCCGCAAANTTTGCGGGTTTTATATNNTAAATNTGGATTANAGNTCCAGCCTGTTTTCATCAGACCTTCCCGGTGAGGGATTATCTGGCCTGTTTGGATTTGCAGGATCATTGATATTTCCCGGTCTTGTTCCAGTTTGTTCATCCTGTCTGGTGTTTCCAGTCATTCCGCCTGTTCCTGAGTTATGAAGCGGATTCGTATTTCCACCATGCCGAATGTTGGAGTTATCATCCTTCAGTTTCTGCACGATCTCTTTAAAATGCTCNCCNGCAGCTTCGCGNCCACCAAGTCCATAACTCAGCGCTACCGCTACGGCGATTGCTCCAAGCGTAAGACCAAANGCAAGTTCTACGATCTCNTTGGCNATTCCCATNGTTTCTANTGCGATNGCAAGGAANAATGCAAAAGAAGCCCAGCGAACTATCTTTGCTACGAAATTACTTCCGTTCGCCTTACTCATACTGTTGTAAATAAGCAGTGAAATATAATTCCCTACCGCAAGAATGATCAATCCGAATAAGATCTGTCCTGTTAGAACAAGGATTTGGTCAAGAATCTCTGTTAATTGCGTAAGACCTATGATTTCAACAGCGGTGATAATTCCGAAGAAAACAAGGAAAAAATATACCAGGTTAGCCACCATTTTAGAAAGTGACTGGTCTTTCCCGATCATGTTATGGATCTGTATNTTTTCCGCAGCGCGGTCCAGTCCCATACTTCTAAATAGNTCTTCCAGGAAGTTTGCAAGATATTTTCCACCCCAGATAAANACNGCCAGAATAATTGCAGCGATCAGGATCTCNCCAATAAGTGCTGTAAAATCTGCAAGAATATCNTTTGCAGGACCCGAAATCGCATCCANACCNAAAGCATTAAATGCCTGNATAAGGAAAGGAATAAAGATTACNATAAATACAACCTTCTTAAGAATATTNATNAGTTTATCGGTATCCTTAAAACCNGTNTTATCTACCATTCTATCCAGAAAAGTTCCTCCAATATTGATAAGATTAGAGACAAATTTTGCCAGGATATAACCAATAAATCCAATTAGTATGGCTGCTACCAGGTTTGGAATGAAGCCAAGGAATTCACTTACCATATTNTCCAGCGGAGTCAGCACCTGGTCTACACCTAGAATTTCCAGGACAATCAGGATCACAATGATCATGATGACATAGTACACGATATTGGCAAGAAAGACGTTCGTATCCTCAATTTTACCTTTTCCAAAGACGCGCTCATCCCAGCGAGTTTTCTTTAACAGCCGTACAATAACGGCTTTGATGCCCTTGGCGATAAGCCAACCGATCAATAAGACCAGCAAAGCACCTAATAGATCTGGCAGAAAGTCGCTAATCCTATCTGCAATATTTTCCAATTCGTTTCTCATAATTTAATTTGGTTAGTTAGACCGAATGAAATTAGGAGAATTGTAATTCTATTGTTAATTGATTAACAATAGTTTAGGCTATAAAATGTATAAAGCGTAATGAAATAACTGATATTGTTAAATCAATACGCTTTATTCTATTAAAATATATAAATCTATTTCGAGATCCAGACTGGGATATTTCGCTTCATTTTGAAAAGCTCACCTGCTACACTACCTACAAGCAACGATGAAAATACATTGTTTCCTTTACTGGCAATTACCATAAGATCTGCCTGCTCTTTATCAGATTCCAGTACAAGACGTTCTGCGACACTTGCATCTTTTGCACGAAAGATCTTCGTAGTAGTATCTGTAATAAGGTATCTCTTCAGGAATTTATCAAACTTTTCCTGGCTATGCTTCTGGATCTTTGGCAACATCGCATCCTTCTCAATATATGGTGTAAACTGAATTGGAATAGAATACACATGGATAGAAGAAACTCCGGCTCCGGTATAATTTGCGAGCATAGAAGCTGTTTCAAAAGATTTANCCGACTCGCGGGAAAAATCTGTTCCCACCCAAATATTATTCATGCTGCCTAAAGAGTTCTCAGGAACTGAGACGATGTCACATTTTAAAGTTTTCATCAGTTTTTCTGAAATTCCTCCTGAACCTTCGGTAATTTTTTTCTTCCCAACAATTACGAGATCGATGGCGTATTTATGAACTACGTAGCTCATCAAACTTTCGGTATAAGGATCTTCGGAAATTAAAACTTCAAATTCTGTTGAAGCTGAAAAATGCTGAGCAACCTTCTCGTCCAGCTCATCACTAATCATGGTCTCCAGATCCAGATCCTTCAGTTGCTCCTGAAAGATCTCAGAAATTTCATATTTCTTGATATTATGTACAAAATATATCTTTTCAGGCTTCAGAGTATCGGCCAGGAAAGATGCATATTGAATGAGGGTGTCATCTATTGTGCTCAAATCCAGAGCTACCAGAATGTTGTTGACTTTCTTCATTACTGATTGGTTTTATTTTCATTCTTAACATTACGCTTCTGTACAATTTCAGAAACGATCTCTTCATAATTCTTCATCTGCTTTTCAGACTTCTTTTCTTCCATTTGCTCATGATCTTCCTTCAGTCCTTTNTANAAAGAATAGCACATGACCATAAGAATAATGGCGAAGGGAAGCCCGGTGACAATGGTNGCGGTCTGNAATGCCTGCAANCCACCTCCAATAAGAAGCACGGCTGCCACAGCACCTTCAGTNACTGCCCAGAAAATTCGTTGNCCAACAGGAGCATCGATCTTTCCACCNGTGGTNAAACTATCAATTACCAGTGATCCGGAATCTGAAGATGTGATGAAGAAACCTGCAATAAGTAAAATGGCGACCACATTAATTACCATCGATAATGGGTAATCCTGGAAAAANACAAAGAGGGCAGTAGCGATATCTGCATTTACTGCTTCGCTTANAACNTTATTACCAGACATGATCTGTTCAATAGCTACACTTCCAAAGGCTGACATCCAGAAGAAGGTGACAATTGCCGGTACCAGTAACACACCTAGAATNAANTCTCGAATCGTTCTNCCTTTAGANATTCTGGCGATGAACATNCCNACGAAAGGAGACCATCCAATCCACCAACCCCAGTAGAACACGGTCCAGTCATTTTGCCAGGTTCCATTGGTATAGGTTTCGCTCCACGTGGAAATNTCAAGGAAGTTATATAANTAGCTTCCTGTGTTCTCTACAAAACTTCTGAAAATAAATAATGTAGGTCCTAATATTAATGCTAGCACTAATAGAACGACAGCAATCCGCATATTCCATTCACTCAGGATCTTTACTCCTTTATCCACACCCAGAACTACGGAAGTAGTTGCGATCAAAGTAACAATTCCAATAATTATTACTTGTGTTGTAATACCGTCCGGCAGTCCAAAGACATGGTTTAAACCTGAAGCGATCTGCTGTACTCCAAAACCTAACGAAGTCGCGAGGCCAAATAATGTAGCTAGAACAGCGAAAATATCAATCACATCTCCAATTCTACCATANATCCTGTCTCCAAGAAATGGATAGAAAATAGATCTGATGGTAAGNGGTAANCCACGNGAATAAGTGAAATACGCCAAAGATAAACCTACAAGCGCATAAACTGCCCAGGCATGGAATCCCCAGTGNANAAACGTNAAGTTCATNGCTTCCTGNGCTGCNGCGGCNGTNCCNGCAGCTTCAGTAGGTGGACTGTTAAAGTGCATCACAGGTTCACCAACTCCAAAGAAAAGAAGTCCAATTCCCATCCCTGCGCTAAATAACATGGCGAACCAGGAACCGGTTTTAAATTCTGGTTTGGCGCCCTGTCCACCAATTCTCATATTTCCAAATTTTGATGCTGCCAGATAGATAAGGAACACCAGNAAAATNTTAATGGAAAGAATAAAAAACCAGTCGGCNTTTTCGGCAACTCCAAGCTGGAGATCACTAAAGAAACTTTCTGCTTGTTTATTGAAAATAAGCGTGAGCGTAATAATTGCAATAATAATAGCGGTAGAAGTAAAAAATACCGGACCGTTCACTTCAAGTCCNAATATTGATTTCTTTTCGTCGCTTCTGGTAACTTTTTTAGCCATAAATTANTTTAAGTCTGATTAAAAGTAATATCCNATGTTAATATTAAATCGNGCTTCCCATTTTGCATCGGNATTCCCTGTGGAGAAATCATCTACAAAATTTCCTCCCAGCCAGGATTGATTATAACCNGCGGCGTAATCTACATACGTNTAGACCTGGCCTGCGGTNATAAGCATTCCTGTNACATTCATAAATGAATCTTCAAAACTATCTACTTTTTTATCCTGGTATCCAAAATCATTATAGAACTGNATATTGCTAATGGGTCCAAGTTCTACCGGAATGCTTTTAGAAACCGCAATCGTNTAAATATTAAAGTCTGATGCTACTTCNTAAGGAAAGCCNTANGCTCCCATTTTAATGATCTCTCTGGATTCACCTGGTAAATTTTCAGGATCATGGTCTATGTTCATCGCCTGTAGCTTCAGGTTCCAGTTCTTATAGAACATTTCGTAATGTAAAGCTAAGCCGTAATGAGTTCCAGTTTTTTCTGTATCAAGATTGTATAAACCTCCATATTGAACTGAAGTTCCCAGTCTATTTTTGATGGAATCACCAAATTTATAGATTAGCTTNCCNTTNAATTGATTTACCTCTTTATTTCTACCAACGACATCATAAGAATATCTATCTGGNGAAACTTCAGAAGTTCCACCAAAACGTANTTCTTCAGCATTTTTAAAGAAAGCCAGATTATATTCGAACTTATCATCAATATGAACATATTTCACTCCCATATCGTGGTCGTCTTCTAATCCGAAATAATAGGTAAGATTAAAAAACCAGTTGTGAGAATTATATTGCTGTATTCCGAAGGGAACCTGTGTTAATCCAACCTGAATTTCCTCTTTTTCATTAAAACGGTATCCAAGCCAACCTTGCTTCAGAAAACCTCCACCAAAGGATCGGGAATATAATCTATATTCAGCATCCACATAAATTCCCTGGTAAGATCCATTTACGTTAACTCGGAACATATCATACCCAAAATCACCACCACGGTCTTTCTGTCCTTCTTTCCACGAGGATAGATTGTAATTGAATCTAAGCGCACCTCCAATCTTCAATTCCGGATCTTCCTGAGCATAAAATAACTCGCTGCTTAGGAATGCAAATAGCATCATGAATAGAAAGCTCGAAGAAGTAGTTTTTAACATTCTGTAATNGTTATNTCTTAATAGTTANTTCTGATATTCTAGAAGTAATATCCAATGTTGATATTAAATCGCGCTTCCCATTTAGCATCAGGATCGCCAACCCCAAAATCATCGACGAAATTTCCTCCCAGCCACGAATGATTGTAACCTGCGGCGTAGTCAACAAAGCAATAAATAGGACCGGAGCTGAATAATACACCTGTGACATTCATAAAGGAATCTGTGAAACCTTTTTCTCTTTTATCCATGAAGCCGAAATCATTATAAATTTCCAGGTGTTTAAAAAGCTTTGTGTCGATGTCTATATATCTGGAAATCCCGAGAGTGTAGATCTCGAATTTGGCTGCAGTATCATAAGGGACACCATAAGCTCCAAGTAATAGCTTATTTCTTGGTTCACCGGGTGCATTAATCGGATTGAATCCGGCAGTTAAAATTTGNGTTTTTATAAGCCAGTCTTCAGTATGATACTGGTGATGGATCGCAAAGGCATACCGGTCACCAATTTCTTCNGTATCCAGATTATAGATNCCACCATATTTTGCAGAAGCACCAACCCGGTGTGTTTTGTTACCTAAAGGTTTCCAGATNAATTTACCATTNACCTGGTTGATCTCTTTATTTCTGCCAACGATATCATAAGAATACCTGTTTGAAGAATTTTCAGAATTACTTCCAAATCGCAATTCTTCAGAATTTTTGAAGAACCCAAGATGATACTCATAATCATCATTTTCATAGGTATAGGTGATTCCCATATCGTAATCATCTTCCAGACCCACATAATATGGTAGATTCAGAAANAAGTTNTTGGANTTATAGCGTTCGATTCCAAAAGGAACTTTNGCAAGACCTGCTTCTATCTTACTATTTTCATTNAATTCATAGCCAACGACTCCGTGTTTCAGGAAATCTCCTCCGAAGGCTTCAGAATAAAATCTGTATTCCGCATCTACATAAATTCCCTGGTATGCTCCATTTACATTTAATCTGAATAGGTCATACCCAAAATCTCCACCTCGATCTTTCTGTCCTTCTTTCCAGGAAGAGAGGTTGTAATTAAAGCGTAATGCCCCACCAATATCAACTTCAAGTTTTTCCTGTGAATAACCTGAGCTGAAAAAACATAAGGTAAGTGCTACCAGCAAACTCTGATAGAATTTCGTGTAAACCATTGATNTATATTTATTAGGCTATCCTAAGTTACAGGAATATCTGAAGATTTTCCGNTTATGATTTAAAAAAAAAGAAACCGCTGTAGGGCGGTTTTCAAAGTTTTAGAATGAATTAATGGTTTTTCGAATACTTACCAGATTGCTCAAAAGATTCTCCAGGTAAGCCAGATCAAGCATATTTGCACCATCGCTTTTTGCATTTGCAGGATCAAAATGAGTTTCGATGAAAAGTCCGTCAACATGATTCACCACTCCGGCACGAGCGATCGTTTCGATCATATCTGGTCGGCCTCCGGTTACACCACTGCTTTGATTTGGTTGTTGTAAGGAGTGAGTAACATCAAGTACTGTTGGAGCAAATTCTCTCATCGTAGGAATTCCTCGAAAATCTACGATCATATCCTGATAACCGAACATGGTTCCACGATCTGTGACCATCACCTGCCCATTATTACAATCGGTTACCTTGGTAACGGCATGCTTCATGGATTCCGGACTCATAAACTGTCCTTTCTTCAAGTTCACCACTTTGCCGGTTTCTGCCGCTGCAACTACCAGATCTGTCTGTCTAACCAGAAATGCAGGAATTTGCAATACATCCGCATATTCTGCAGCCATCTGGGCATCACTTACTTCGTGAATATCGGTCACTGTAGGGATCTCAAAAGTTTCAGAAACCTTGCGTAAGATCTTCAAAGCCTTCTCGTCTCCAATTCCGGTAAAACTATCTATTCTACTACGGTTTGCCTTTTTAAAAGAACCTTTAAANANATAAGGGATNTCCAGTTTAGANGTGATCTCCACCACCTTTTCGGCAATTCGTAAAGCCATTTCTTCTCCTTCGATCGCACACGGACCTGCAAGTAGAAAGAAATTGTTAGAATCACTATGTTTTATCTGCGGAATTTTACTCAGTTCCATTTCGTTGGTTTTGTGCAAAGATAGTTTAATTAATTCCGCATCAAAAAATTGGGAGAACCCGATTTTGCTCAATCTTAGCCGGAAAAGTTTTAATTTAGAAAGAATTAACTATTAAATTAAGCATATGAAGATCCATGAATTTCTCATTCCGCAGTTAAAACAGGAAACGGCACTTACNCTAAAATTTCTTAAGCGCATTCCAGAAGATAAAATGAACTGGAAACCTCATGACAAATCTATGAGCATCAATGCGCTCGCAAACCATCTAGCGGAAATCCCGACCTGGATTAGCGGCACCATGGATCATGGCAGTATGGATCTTTCAGGATATAAAGCACCTTCAGAATCTACCGTTTCAGAAATCATCGCGACACTTCAGCAAAATTCTGAAGAAGCTATAAAAGCTTTACAGAAACCAGACGAAGCTTATCAGGAGAACTGGAAAATGACCAAGGATGGTGCGACTTTGATGGAGATGCCAAAGTTTAATGTGTTGCAAACTATCGTGATGAATCAATTCCCGCATCACAGGGCGCAACTGGGTGTTTATTTTCGACTACTAGACTTGCCGGTACCATCCACATATGGACCTTCTGCAGATGAGCAGTAAACTGAATGAATTTTGCCTGAAATTGTCATTTCTGGAATATTTATGCTTTTTCCATATTTCAGAAGAAGAAATTCAGAATAGTATACTGATTAAAATAATTGATAATCAGCAAATTAAAATCTTCTAAAGATACGATGTATTCGCGAAAAATAGACGTACATTTGCAGCCTTAAAAATAAGGCTTCATGACAGCTATTAGAAATATCGCGATTATCGCACACGTTGACCACGGTAAGACGACCCTGGTTGATAAAATAATGTATCACTGTGAATTGTTCCGTGATAACCAATCTACAGGTGATCTTATCCTGGATAACAATGATCTTGAAAGAGAACGTGGAATCACGATTACTTCCAAGAACGTTTCTGTTGTTTATAAAGACACGAAGATCAATATCATTGATACTCCTGGTCACGCCGATTTTGGTGGTGAGGTAGAACGTGTTTTAAACATGGCAGATGGTGTTCTTCTATTAGTAGATGCCTTTGAAGGTCCTATGCCACAGACAAGATTCGTTTTGCAAAAAGCGATCGATCTTGGTTTAAAACCTTGTGTGGTTGTAAACAAAGTAGACAAAGAAAACTGTACTCCTGAAGAAGTTCATGAGAAAGTTTTCGATCTAATGTTCGAACTTGGTGCTGAAGAGTGGCAGTTGGATTTCCCAACGGTTTACGGATCTGCCAAGAACAACTGGATGAGTGACGACTGGAGAAATGAAACTGAAAATATCGAGCCGCTGCTTGATATGGTTATGGAACATATTCCTGCACCTAAAGTAGATCTTGATGGTTCTCCTCAAATGTTGATCACTTCTCTGGATTTCTCTTCATTTACAGGTCGTATTGCGATTGGTAGATTGCAAAGAGGAACTTTGAAAGAAGGTCAGCAGGTTTCTTTAGTGAAGCGTGATGGAAGCATTAAAAAAACAAGAATTAAAGAATTACATACTTTCGAAGGCTTAGGCCGTAGAAAGATCGAAGAAGTACAGGCAGGTGATATTTGTGCTATCGTTGGACTGGAAGGATTTGAAATTGGTGATACTGTTGCCGATCTTGAAAATCCTGAAGGACTTAAGACGATCGCTATTGATGAGCCTACAATGAGTATGCTTTTCACGATTAATGATTCTCCTTTCTTCGGAAAAGATGGAAAGTTTGTGACTTCAAGACATATCAAGGAAAGACTTTTCAAGGAACTTGAAAAAAACCTTGCGCTTCGTGTTCAGGAAACTGATAGTGCAGATAAATTCATGGTNTTTGGTAGAGGTGTACTTCACTTATCTGTTCTTATTGAGACAATGAGACGTGAAGGTTATGAGTTGCAAATTGGTCAGCCACAGGTAATTATCAAAGAAATTGACGGGNTGAAATGTGAGCCAATTGAAGAGCTTACGATCGATCTTCCGGAAGATGTTTCTGGAAAAGCCGTGGAAATGGTAACAATGAGAAAAGGNGAGATGCTTTCTATGGAATCAAAAGGAGAGCGAATGAATATTCAATTCCTTATTCCTTCCAGAGGTATTATTGGTCTTAGAAACCAGTTGCTTACTGCTACTGCAGGTGAGGCGATCATGGCGCACAGATATAAAGAATATCAGCCGCTTAAAGGTGGAATTCCTGAAAGACAGAACGGATCTTTAGTTTCTATGGAGAAAGGAAAAGCAATTCCTTATTCTATCGATAAACTTCAGGACCGAGGTAAATTCTTCGTAGATCCAGGAGAGGATATTTACGAAGGTCAGGTAATTGGTGAGAACTCACGTCAGGATGATATGGCGGTGAATATCACTAAAACGAAAAAGCTTTCTAACGTACGGTCTTCAGGAGCAGACGATAAAGCGAAGATCGTTCCTGCGATTAAGTTCTCTTTAGAAGAAGCTTTAGAGTACATTCAGAAGGATGAGTATGTTGAGGTTACTCCACAGCACTTAAGACTTAGAAAGATCTACCTTACTGAAAACGAACGTAAGAGAAATAAGATCGTATAATCTTATCAACTATATTTTTGAAAAGCCTGCCGTAAGGTGGGCTTTTTCATGCAAAATTTTCGCCTGAAGTTTAAAATGAGCTGTCTGCGGGAGTGTTCTGCGAACTATGGAATGCTCTGAACTTTATTGTTTAAAAAACACATGGATAAATCTGTACTAAAAGGATCAATTCTGGTAGCGCTTGGAGCTTGTAGCTATGGGATGCTTACCACTTTCGTAAAATTAGCCTATGAAGATGGTTATACTTCTCATGAAGTTACATTTTCACAAATGGCACTTGGTCTACTGGGGCTTTTACTTATAAATCTTTTTGTAAGCAAGAAGGGTAATGCTGAAACCGGAACATCCAGGAACCGCAGTAAATTGAAATTGATCGCGGCAGGAACAACATTAGGCCTAACCAGTTTTTTCTATTATCTCGCGGTAAAATATATACCGGTTTCTATCGGGATCGTGATGTTGATGCAAAGTGTGTGGATGGGTGTTGTACTGGAAGCCATCATGAAACGGAAAAGGCCAGGTACTAAAAAGATTCTTGCAGTTGTAGCGATTCTTGCAGGGACGCTACTAGCTACAAATGTTTTCAAGGATTCATTCGAGATAGACTGGAGAGGAATAGGCTGGGGAGTTCTGGCTGCGATGTCCTANACNGGAACGATCTATTGCTCTAACACAGTTTCTNTGGAAATGCATTCCCTNAAACGAAGTTTNTGGATGATGCTAGGTGGTTTTATCGTAGTAAGTATNATTACGCTGCCGTACCTGATNGTNGAGTTCAATACCAGTATCTTCCTNAACTGGGGATTAGTATTAGCCTTGTTTGGAACTATCCTGCCTCCATTATTATATACCGCTGGAATGCCNAAAATTGATGTAGGTCTTGGAGCGATTATTTCTTCTATCGAATTGCCTGCTGCTGTTTTAATGGCATATTTTTTACTGAATGAGCAGGTTGATCTAGCACAATGGCTGGGAATTGGTTTGATTTTACTTGCTGTAGTTCAAATGAATTTAAAGAAGAGTCAGCACGCAAANGCAAAGGAGTAATCTTTCTTCNGAATTAAATAAAAATCTTCNTTTTCTCCTGAAGTTTTTGAAATTAGCAAGATTTCGAAATATTGCCGAAAGAGATTTACCTCGCGTATTTCAGATATGCTGCGAGTGCTGCACCCAGAATACCGGAATCATTTCGAAGTTCAGCGGGGATTAGAGGGACTCCGATCTTTAGGTGATCTTTGAACTTATCCCAGTCATTTGAAATTCCGCCACCAATAATAATNGTGTCTGGATTAAGGATCTTTTCGACGTATTCNAGAAAGGTATTAAATCTTTCACCCCATTCCTGGTAGCTAAGTCCTTCTTCGGTCTTAATGGAAGAAGCCGCCCACTGCTCAATTTTCTCGAATTCTTTATANGGGATNTGCCCCAGTTCAAAATTTGGAATGAGTTCGCCTCGCAGGTATGCNCCACTGCCCAGGCCTGTTCCAATGGTNATCATTAANACAAATCCATCNAGATNTTTTCCTGCACCAAAATTGATTTCAGCCAGTCCGGCGGCATCCGCGTCGTTGATCACACTAAATTCAAGTCCTGTAGCACTCTCAAATAAACGATCCACATCTTTTTCCACCCAGTCCAGGTGTAGATTTCCTTCGTGTTGACAAATACCTTTTTTGACTATGGTAGGAAAACCACAGCCTACAGGTCCTTTATGTTTGAAATAAGAAACCATTTGAGAAACGGCATTTACAATACCTTCCGGTTTGCGGTCCTTTGGAGTCGGAATTTTGTGAACAGCAGTTTTCAAAGATCCGGTTTGCATGTCTACAATGGCTCCTTTTAAACTGGAACCGCCAATATCTATTCCTAAAATATCCATGAATTTATTTGAGAGGATACAAGTTAATAAAAATGAAGTTTTTACTCAGCTGTTTCCTGAAAATTATAATCTCTGAAATTCTTATGGACGATGTCTAATTCTGAGTCAGTTGAATTTATACTCTAGATCTT
>FUFK010039372.1_pt1 | contig 57710 bp, 57 predicted proteins | sample 1021851 | NCBI WGS metagenome assembly FUFK01 (sample SAMEA51879418, study PRJEB19060) | metagenome
AGACTCGAACTTCCGACCTCTCGATTATCAGTCGAACGCTCTAACCAAAACTGAGCTACAGGCCCTATTAACGAAAGAGCATTCTACCTTTGAATTATGGTTTCGACAATTAATCTAATTAACTTTTAGAGATTTATAAAGAGTGTAATAAATATAACCTAATGGAATGACTAGAATATATTCTGATAAAGCTAACAATATAGTTTGAACAATACCCTGAGAAACTAAGTTTGTTAAAACAAGTGCAATGAGAAGGGTTAATACTATAAAAATTAAGGTAAATACAAAAAGCTTAGAACCATATTCGTCAGTATTTTCCCAAGATGAACTTATGGACTCAAAAACTTTTTTGTCTTCCAGCATTATATAAAAGGGAAATAAGGCAAGCCTAGCTGTGATATATACTCCAGGCAAAATTAACAATAAATAACCAAAAGCTGAGACTATGGTAACTATAATGAAAGTTCCAAAAAGTGGAAAGAATTTAGTAATACCAGCTTGAAGTGCGCCAATAGGATTAATTTCTTTTTTGCTATCGATAGCCATATAGCTTAAATAAAGCCCTCCTATAAAAGCCATTTGAAGAATAATTCCTGTAATAGAGACCAATCCAATAACTATAGAATTAGACTGAAAAAATTCCATAAAATCTTCCGGTTGAGTCATGTCGCCTAAAGGAATAAGAAGATATCCAACTGTGGACTCTATGGCAATAAGCGGTAATGCCAACATAAGAAAGTATTTCCAATTCTCAAATGTGAATTGCCATGCAGCTTTGAATTGATTCATATATGAATTGTAAAGTAATATGAACTTTATGTATAAAAATACTCTTTATTTACTTCTTTTAATTTCTTTAATTTCGTGTAGTTCATCTGGAGAAGATATTAATTATCCTGAATCAAAAAAAATTAGTTTTAAAGAAAATCTTCATGGATATGAAATTACTGATGACTATAGATGGCTAGAAGATTTTACAAGCGATGAATCAATTGATTGGATAACTAGACAGAATGAATTCACTAAAAAATATATTGAAAAAAATAAATATAAAAAAGATTTAGAAGATTATTTAAATCAAATTTGGGAAAGTGAATCAATTTCTATTCCATACAAAGTAGAGGACAAAACTTTTTTCTACTTCAACGATGGTTCATTTCAACAGAGCAAATTAATGATTCAGGATTGTGAAGCATGTGAGCCTAAAGTACTAATTGACCCAAATGAATTTTCTGAAGATGGCACAGTCTCTTTGGGNGGGACTAGTATTAGTAATGACGCATCTCTCATAGCTTACTCAATTTCAGATGGTGGTTCTGATTGGAGAACATGGAAAGTCATGAATATAGAAACTGGAGAAGTGCTTGATGATGAGCTTAAATGGGCTAAATTTTCTGGAGCATCATGGGAAAATGATGATAGCGGTTTCTTCTACAGACGCTATGAAGAACCTGATGGAGAACTCTTAAAAGAGTTGAACGAATCTCCAAAGCTAATGTTTCATAAAATTGGCACTAATCAATCTGAAGATGAGTTAATTTATGAAAATCCTGAAAATCCAAGATGGGGATTTGGTATAACAGTCATAAAAGACAGCGAAATGAAGCTATTGTCCATTTCTGAAGGCACAGACGATAGAAATAAACTCTATTTGCAAATGAGCAAAAACAGTAAATTTATACCTGTTATTGATGAATTAATCGGGACATATAGCTTTATTGATAGCAAAGACAATATTTTATGGTTTTATACAACGGAAGGTGCGCCTAACGGTAAAATTGTAAATTTAGAAATAAAAAATGGCTCATTTGTATGGAATGAGGTTATTGCAGAATCTAAAAATGCAATCAGGTCTGTTAACATTATTAATGATTCATTTGTTNTAAATTATTTAGAGGATACCTTCTCACAAATAAGCGTCTTTAATCTTTCAGGTGAATTCATTTCTAAATTGTCATTACCCAAACAGGGAACCATAAGTGGTTTCAGTGGAGGTATTGAAGACACTACTTCATTTTTTGCTGTTACAAATTATGTGACTCCCAGAGAAATATACAAGATAGATTTAACAGATTTGTCATTTGAATTATTTTGGAAAGAAGAATTAGTTGGATACGACTCGTCAGATTATGTTTCAAGATTAGAATTTTATCCATCCAAAGATGGGACACAAATTCCAATTCATATTAGTCATAAAAAAGATTTAGAGATTGATGAGAATACTCCTTTGCTGATTTATGGTTATGGAGGTTTCAATATTTCAATACTTCCAAATTTTAGTAAAAGCCAGACCGCATGGAAAAACCAAAATGGTGTTTATGCAGTTGCTAATTTAAGAGGCGGTGCAGAATATGGCGATGCCTGGCATGAAGCTGGCATGCTATTAAATAAGCAAAATGTATTTGATGATTTTGCGTATGCAGCAAAATTTTTACATTCAAAGAAAATTGGATCACCGAGCACAACTGCTATTGATGGAAGATCTAATGGGGGACTTTTAGTAGCTGCTACAATGTTACAAAATCCGGATCTATATAAAATTGCTATTCCTCAAGTTGGAGTCTTAGATATGCTTAGGTTCAATAAATTTACTATTGGTTGGGCTTGGGAGAGTGATTACGGTTCATCAGATATAAAAAATGAGTTTGAAAATTTATTAGCTTATTCACCGCTTCACAATATTAAATCTGATGTTTGTTATCCAACAACTCTGGTTACTACAGCAAGTCGAGATGATAGAGTTGTACCATCACACTCATTTAAATTTGCAGCAAAATTACAAGAACTCCAGCCATGTAATAATCCAATTCTTATTAGAGTTGAAGACAGAGCTGGACATGGTGCAGGTACACCAAAAGATAAAAGAATAAACCAAATCTCAGAAATTTATGGTTACGCACTTAATGTAATAAGCAGCTAAGCAGTAACTTTTACATTTAGGACAGATCGAATTGCAAACAAAATCATCTATCATAATTATAGACATCAATAAGTTTAAGATTTAATATTTTATTAATGCAAAGGGGTGGCTTGATAAGCCTGAGATCTTAGGAAACCCTTTGAACCTGATCAACACAATAGTTGCGGAGGAATTGCATATGTATATCAGAAAAAAAATTCTATTTTTATTACCCTTAATATTTTCTTTATCAGTTTTATCTAGTGATATTCAAGAAATAATTGTTAAGGGTGAATATAGAGAAAAATCTTTAGGGGAAGAAGATTCAAGTATTGTTATTATTCAATCTGAACAAATTAAATCTCAAGCAATAAAACATTTTCAACAACTGTCTCACCTTGTTCCAAATTTAAATTATGCTGCATCTGATTCAAGGGCTAGATATTTTCAAATTCGAGGCATAGGAGAAAGATCTGGTTATCAAGGAACACCTAATTCATCTGTTGGCTTCTTAATTGATGATATTGATTATTCTGGACAAGGTGGAATTGCAACTTTATTTGATGTTGATCAAGTTGAAGTTTTTCGAGGACCTCAAGGGTCTAGGTCAGGAGCAAATGCTCTCGCAGGATTGATTTACATAAAGACAAAAGATCCAACTGAAAAATTCGAAGGAACTTCCGAACTAACTCTTGGAGATTATGGCACTCAAAATATTGGGATAGCTTTTGGCGGGCCAATGCAGAATAAAAAACTTAAATATCGTTTAGTTCTTAGAACTGATTATGCAGATGGCTTTAGAAAGAATACCTACCTAAATAAATCAGATACCTCAAAAAAAGATGAATTAACTTTACGCTATAAATTAAATTGGGAACTAAATGAAACAACAAATTTAGATTTTCTTGTTTCAAAAGTTGATATGGATGATCCGGCTGATATTTGGACTATTGATGGAAGTTTAAANACCTTATCTGACCGCCCAGGNATGGATTCACAAANTACAAACTCATATGGNATAAAGATTACTAAAGATTTTTCTAACTTTATTGTTCAAAGTTTAACAAGNGCTACCAAAACNGATGTTATTTTTAGTTACGATGCAGANTGGGGTAACGCAGANTCACATTTTCCCTACNTATATGATTATTTTTCTGAAACATTGAGAAAAAGAGATACTTTTAGCCAAGAGATACGTTTTTTATCTAAAAATACTGAATTTTCATTTGAANATCCATACGAATGGATTTTNGGTTTTNAATTTAGTGATCTTGATGAATCAAATTTAACAAAAGACGATGGCATATATGGAGATCCAAATGATCCCTACAGTCCCTATGTCAGTGAATCAGAAATTTTAAGAGACTATCAAGCTGAAAATTTTTCAATCTTTGGGAACATCGAATATTTTTTAAATCAGGATTATAAAATCGCTTTTGGTTTGAGGTGGGAAAATTGGGACTCCAAATACAAAGATTCAAATAACGAATCATTTAGTCCTTCAAATAATATGAATGGTGGAAAGATTTCGTTAGTAAAAAATAATAAAAATTCAAATGCTTTTTTCTCAATTGCAAGAGGATACAAACAAGGTGGTTTTAATCTTGGGCTTGATGCAACTGATAATTCAATAAAACAATCATTGATATATGATCCTGAGTTTTTAACTAATTACGAAATAGGTATTAGTTCAAATACAGAAAACTCAGATTTTAATTATTCAGTAGTTATATTTTTTTCAAAGAGAGAAGATCAACAAGTTTTGATCTCAAGACAGGTTGATCCTTCAGATCCAAATACATTTTCATACCTTACAGAAAATGCAGCTGAAGGAGAAAATTATGGATTAGAAGTGAGTTCTAACTTTTTTATAAATGATCAAGTAAGCGTGTTTGCTAATTTAGGTTTTTTAAAAACTAAAATTAAGAATTGGGAATCAAGGCCTGATCTTCANAACAGATCACAAGCNCATGCTCCAGAACATACTTATTCAATTGGNACAAATATAGATTTAAAGAATAATTTTTATTTTAAACTTAATCTAAATGGAAAGAGTGAATTCTTTTATTCAGATTCTCATAATAATAAATCAAAAAGTTATCAGCTTCTTAATCTTACCTTTGGTCGCTCTAAAGGCCGATTTACAAGTGAGCTCTGGATGAGAAATGTCTTTGATAAATACTATTCAACAAGAGGATTTTATTTTGGAAATGAGGCNCCAGATTTCATAGATACTTTATATAGAAGACAAGGTGATCCAAAAAATATTGGNTTATCTNTAAGGTACGACTTNTAAATATCAATGGTAAATTTAATACTNGAGTNTGTAGCTGTTTTGATGGCAATTCTATATTTAGTATTAGCCGCAAAAGAAGACGTAAAGTGTTGGTATGCGGCATTAATTAGCTCGCTAATATACATATATATAATGTATCAAGCAAACTTATTTATGGAATCAATTCTTCAAGTTTTCTATGTGCTAATGGCAATATACGGATGGTTACAATGGAAAAATATTATTAATACCAACATTGTTCTAAATATTAAATCATGGAAAAAATCGAATCATTTTTTTGCAATAACGATTGTTCTCATTTTATCTTTTATTTCAGGTGCAACATTAGAAAAATATACNCAAGCNGCTCTACCATTTTTAGATGCTNTCACAACATGGGGAGCAATAATAACTACATATATGGTTGCTAAAAAAATATTAGAGAATTGGATCTATTGGTTTGTAATAGATTCAATCAGTATTTATTTATATATTTCTAGAGAATTATATCTAACAGCATTNTTATTTTTTATCTATTTGATAATTATAATTTTTGGTTACAGGTCATGGAAAAATAAATTAGCAATTATTGATGATTGATATAACTTCAGATCTTAAAGAGTTAAATATTTCTTATGACAAAATCAATGTTGTAAGACAAGGAGAAAACTCCGACACTTTTCTAATTACAACTAGCAAAAAAAAATTAATCGCAAAAAAATTTAAGAATCTAAATTTTNAGACAATAACAAATACATATTTGAATAAAAAAATTCTTAACCAATTAGTAGATAAAAAATTATTTCCAAAAGTTGTTTATCAATCTGAAGAAAAAGATTTTCTTATTTATGAATATGTTGAATCAATTAAAAGTAATAAAGATAAACTTTTTTATAAAAATCTAGGAATGAAGATAAGAGAAATTCACGAGATAAAGCCCTGCAAAAATAATCTTACTTTTGAACAACAATTAAATTTTTACAAGATGTCGTTAGGAAAAGTAAATAAAGAAAAAGTTTATACAAGGATTGAAGATTTATTAAATGATATCAATATTAAAAAATCTAANTTAGTTTTTTCCCATAATGATCTCAATGCAAACAATATTTTATATAACAAANATATTTGTATTATTGATTATGAATATTCATCACTTAATAATAAATTTTGTGATCTTTCAAAAGTCATATTTGAATTTCAAATGACGGAAGAAGAAATAGAATCCTTGTTGAAAGGTTATAGAATTAATTTTGACGATGTTACGAAAAANAAGATTATTTTGTGGCAGAGATTTAATCTATATTTAGATTATATTTGGTCAATAATTATCAGNAGTAATGAGAACCAACTCACAAAAGAAAATATCGAAAGTTTTTATCTAAATAAATATATAGATTTTGATTTAAAGAATTAAATGTAATTGATAGATGATATAAAGGAAGAAATTTATTTTTAGATGCAGATCTGTAGTTTTTTTGTAAAAAACTAAGCAATCAGAGCAATAAATAGAGATATTATTACAATTGCAATCGGTATTATTTTATCTATCTTGACTATTAAATCTTCTTTTTCNGGTATTTTTGGNAGTTTTAAAGAAAANATTGAATATTTTTCATTATTTTNNATCANGATTGTCATTTTTTTGANCAATGGGTACATTATGNGATGAATTTAAATNAAAATTCTGCTCATTTTCAATANTTGTACTCATATTTNNCCCCATAGTGCTATAAANATCATTNTTAGNNACAATATTAACATCNNTTGGTGCTGTTTTTTCTTGTTCAAAGCNTTTTAATTCAAGATTTCTAAGAATTTCATCTCTTTTTTGTATGGCTTCATTTAAATCTGTGGTTTCTAATGATTTTTTTATGAATTCTTTGCCATAAATAGCCGCTTGCTCTTTAGAAAGTCTCTTTTGAATAAAATAAATATCTTTATTTTTGCCTCTTAAAACTAAATATTTTTGTTTATTTGTACTCATAATGTACTCANAATTTTAATTTATTTACTATTTTTTTACAATTATTGTACTCATAAAACTGTAATTTATACATATTTGTACTCATAAATTCAATTTTTTTGTATAAAACATAGTTATTATTACCATTAAAGCTGATTTTTATAATTAAAATAAGTATTGTTTTTAATTTTTTTTGTTTTAACATTGGTTTTCATTTATTAATTGGGGAGTTTAATGAAAATTTTATGTGTTTTATATGATGATCCTATTTCTGGTATGCCTGAAAGTTATGCTAGAGATGATTTACCAAAATTAGACAAATATCCAGACGGAATGTCTTTACCATCTCCTAGTTCAGTTGATTTTATCCCTGGACAACTTTTAGGATGTGTTTCGGGTGAATTAGGTTTAAGAAAATTTCTTGAGGATGCAGGCCACACTCTTGTAGTTACAAGTGACAAAGATGGAGAGGGCTGTACTGCTGATAAAGAATTAGTTGATGCTGATATTGTGATCTCTCAACCATTCTTTCCATACTATCTAACCAGAGAAAAGATGGAATCAGCGCCTAATTTAAAAATGGCAATAACNGCGGGTATAGGTTCTGATCATGTTGATTTGCAAGCAGCAATGGATAATAAAGTTGATGTTGTTGAAGTTACTTACTGTAATTCTAGATCAGTAGCGGAGCACATTGTCATGATGATACTTTCACTGGTAAGAGATTATCATAACCAGCATCAAATTGTTAAAGATGGTGGATGGAATATTGCAGATGCTGTTCAAAGGTCTTATGACGTTGAGGGTATGCATATTGGAACAGTTGCTGCTGGAAGAATTGGTTTGGATGCNTTAAGNAAAATGAAGCCATTNGATGTTCACCTTCATTATTTTGACATTCATAAATTGCCTGATGAAGTTGAGGAAGAATTNAATCTTACCTATCACGATTCGGTTGAGTCATTGGTCTCAGTATGTGATGTGGTAACAATCAACTGTCCTCTTCATCCAAAAACTGAACATTTATTTGATGATGAGATGATTGGTAAAATGAAACGTGGTGCATACATTGTTAATACAGCTAGAGGTAAAATTTGNGATAAAGACGCTGTTGCCAGAGCATTAGAGTCTGGACAACTAAGCGGATATGCTGGAGATGTATGGTTTCCTCAACCGGCACCTAATGATCACGTTTGGAGGACTATGCCACATCATGGGATGACTCCACATACCTCTGGAACATCTTTATCAGCTCAGGCAAGATACGCAGCTGGAGTAAGAGAGATTTTAGAATGTTTCTTTGAAGGTAAACCAATAAGAGAACCTTATCTTATTGTACAAAATGGAGATCTGGCTGGAATGGGTGCACATTCGTACACCAAAGGTACTGCTACAGACGGTTCAGAGGAAGCAGCTAAATTTAAAAAATAAATTCGAATTTTCTAATCAGGATGAAATAAAAATTTTGTCCTGATTAGTTTTATAATTAATTAATGAAATTATCTTATTGGAAATTAAATCTAATTATTCTAACTTCGTTGTTAACAATCTGGTTTATTGTTTCTTTTGGCTTTGGCATCATTTGGTCTGACCAGCTCGATAATTTCAGGATTGGTGGGTTTAAGCTAGGTTTCTGGTTTTCTCAACAAGGTAGTATTTATTTCTTCATCTTAATAATTTTTATTTATGTGTTGCTAATGAATAAGCTTGATAAAAGATTTTATTCAAAAGAGTCAGANAATAAATCTCAATTAAAAGAATAATGGAGCTTCAATCTCTAACATATTTATTTGTCGGAATTTCTTTTACTTTNTATATAGGCATTGCNATCTGGTCTCGAGCTAGATCAACAAANGATTTTTATATNGCGGGNAAAGGCGTTAGNCCNNTNGCAAANGGTATGGCAACTGCAGCAGATTGGATGTCTGCGGCTTCATTTATATCTATGGCAGGACTTATTGCTTTCTTAGGCAAAGACGGTTCAGTTTACCTAATGGGATGGACAGGAGGATATGTCTTATTGGCTCTGCTTTTGGCTCCGTACCTTAGAAAGTTTGGTAAATATACTGTGCCAGATTTTATTGGAACTAGGTACTATTCAAAAGCAGCAAGATTGGTTGCAATAATTTGTTTAATTTTTATTTCTTTTACTTATGTAGCTGGTCAAATGCGAGGAGTTGGTATTGTTTTTTCAAGATTTCTTGAAGTAGATATTAATACTGGAGTCATTATTGGTATGCTTATTGTATTTTTTTATGCGGTGCTTGGAGGCATGAAAGGCATCACTTATACACAAGTAGCGCAATACTGTGTTCTCATATTTGCGTATATGGTTCCTGCAATATTTATTTCTTTACTTATAACTAACAACCCAATACCTCAACTTGGATTTGGAGATAAATTAATCGGATCATCTACTTATTTGTTAGATAAATTAGATCAATTATCCATTGAGCTTGGTTTTAATGCCTATACAGACAACACTAAAAGTAATATAGATATATTTTTTATAACAGCTGCTTTAATGTTTGGAACGGCTGGCTTACCTCATGTTATTGTAAGATTTTTCACAGTTCCAAAAGTAAGTGANGCAAGAAAATCCGCAGGATATGCTTTGGTATTTATCGCTTTGTTGTATACAACTGCTCCAGCAGTTGCCGCATTTGCCAAAATTAATTTCATAGACTCGGTCCAAAAAGTGGAATACGAGTCGGCACCTGATTGGTTCAAGAATTGGGAGAATATTGGTTTAATTGCTTGGAAAGATAAAAATGAAGATGGCCTAATAGATTACTCTTCTGGAAATGCGCTTGAGGGAATTAAGCCAAAATATACAAATGAGCAGGGCAAATATGGNGAGAGAAANGTAGCTAACAGGCCAGATNNTTCNAATAAAAATGAAGTATATATTGATAACGATATTATGGTTTTGGCAAATCCAGAAATAGCGCAACTTCCAAACTGGGTGATTGCGTTGGTTGCTGCAGGAGCTCTTGCTGCTGCTTTATCAACAGCAGCTGGCCTACTTTTAGTTATATCAGCTTCAATTTCACATGACCTTATGAAGCAAATGCTTATGCCAAAAATTACAGAAAAACAGGAGCTATTCTTTGCAAGGTGTGCTGCTGCAGTTGCAATATTTATTGCTGGATTATTTGGTATTTATCCCCCAGGATTTGTNGCTCAAGTAGTAGCATTTGCCTTTGGTTTAGCTGCNTCTACCATATTTCCAGCTTTATTTCTTGGTATTTTTTATAAGAGGCTTAATAAGGAAGGGGCCATAGCTGGAATGTTAGCAGGTTTATTAGCAACATCTTCTTACATAATCTATTTTAAATTTCTTAATCCAACAATTAACAATGCTGAATACTGGATATTGGGAATATCTCCGGAGGGATTTGGTTTTTTAGGTATGATTTTAAATTTTGGTGTTGCATTAATTGTTTCAAATTTTTATAGTAACCCACCTAAAGAAATCTATCAGATGATAGATGAAATAAGAAAACCATAATTTATGAAAAAAACAGTTGCCGTAATTGGTTCACGTGGTGCTATTGGAAATGCAGTAGTTGATACTTTGCTTGCTGATGAGTCTGTAGAAGCAGTCTTTAAATTTTCTCGAGCTGAGAACACAGAGCATGATGATAAAGTTAAGCATATCTTTATTGACATTGAGGATGAGGAATCAATCAAACAGGCCACTGAAAGTTTACCCGAAGATACTAAATTTGATTTAATTTTTGTAGCAACTGGAATATTGCATGACGAAAAAAATGTTTTTCCTGAAAAGAGTATTAAAGATATTAGTTTTGATAAGCTAATTAAAGTTCTAACAATTAATACAATTGGCCCAACTCTTGTTGGCAAGTATTTTATACCTTACTTAAGAAAAGATTCTAAAAGCACATTCGCCTTCTTGAGCGCAAGGGTTGGAAGTATTTCTGATAATAAATTNGGAGGTTGGTATTCTTACCGAGCAAGCAAAACTGCTTTGAATCAGATTATCANAAATTTTAGTATTGAAGTGGCAAGATCTAACAAAAATGCAATTTTTATTGGCCTTCAACCAGGAACGGTTAAAAGTTTTCTAAGTAAGCCTTTCGAAAAAAATGTGAAGTCTGAAAATCTTTTTACTCCAGAATTTAGCGCAAAAAAAATGCTAGAAGTTATTGAGAAGCTTGACTCAAGTGATTCAGGAAAAGTATTTGCTTGGGACGGTGAAGAAATAAATCCATAAAAAAACCCAGCATAAGCTGGGTTTTTATGAATAAAGTTATATTATTCTGAGTCGCTTACAGCAGCTACATAAATAGCTAAACCAAATGCGATTTTGTTAAGAAAATCTGCAAGGTTGTAAATTATGTTAGCTTGAGCCATATCTCCGCCACCCATAGCGCCTAGCCAGTATCCGATAGGATAAATAGCCCAACCGACGGTTACGATCCATCTGATTGTATTAAATGCGCTTTGTGCTGCAGCATTACCGCTTGAAGCATTAAGTTGTCCAGCTTCACCAGAGAACACTTCATAGATAATGTATAACCAAGCTGCTGTTGCAATAGCACCCATCACTGCTGCATTACCACCAGTTTCACCAACGAAACCAAAGATAAGCATTACTAGTGATGCTACTAATAGTCTCCAGAAAACTCCAGAGCTTACATTTGTGCACACTTTAAGTATTAAGTAGAACTCAATAATTTGAAGTGGGACTGTGATTAACCAGTCAATGTATCTGTATACAGTAGGTGATGATCCAGTCTCAACCCAAACACCTCTCATGTAGAGATAATGCCAGGCAGCCACACCAGTAACTAAACCAGCTACTGATAATGATGTCTTCCATTTTCCATGAACTCTGTCTCTTTCCGCAAAGAAAAATACAGTAGCAGCAAGCATTGCGGCTGTTACTAGCCAGAATGATACTCCTGTCATGTCACTTGTCTGCAAATCTGCAGCAAATGCTGGAAGTGCAACTGCACCAACCATCATTAATAAAAATTTCATATATAACTCCTTATAAGTAGTTAGGAGTATTAAAAATACTCCCCCCCGTTAATATACAAGAACCTATGATACCAAAATCTCAAAAGGTAGCAAATTTAGGTGTATTCATTATAAACAAGCTTTATTTGACATTATCTGGGTAGCTTATCAGTGAAATAACATAAAAATCCTATGCTAATATATTTGCTAAGGGTAAATATGAGCAAAATTTCTTCGTCAAAGCCACTTAATGGCATAAAAGTACTGGAGCTATCCAACATGATTACATGTTCACTGGCTACAATGACTATGGCATCTCAAGGAGCAGAAGTAATAAAAATTGANCCTACCTTAATAGGTGACAAAATGAGACCATTGGGTACACAAAAAAATGGAGTTTCAGGATTTTTCCATAATTGCAACAGGGGTAAAAGATCTCTTGCAATAGATCTGAAGTCAAGTTCAGGTGTTAAAGCGGTTACTGAATTAGCATCACAAGCTGACGTTCTTGTTCATAACTATAGACCAGGCGTAATGGATAAACTTGGCTTAGGATCTAAAGACATAAGAGATAATAATTCTCAGATAATTTACATCGCAGTCAGTGGCTTTGGAACTAAGGGACCTATGGCAAACTTGCCAGCATTTGATCATGTTATTCAAGGAATGTCAGGATTCACAGATTTACAGTCATCTGATGAAAATAATTTTGAATTTATAAAGACTTTTATTTGTGACAAGGTTACTGCCTACACAGTATGTCAAGCAGCAACAGCAGCATTATTCGCAAGAACANATACAAATAAAGGTCAGCATATTGATATTTCTATGTTGCATGCATGTCTTTCTTTTATGTGGCCTGATGGGATGATGCACAGAACATTAAAAGATGACGATAAAATTGAAATGTCACCTGGATCAGATTACTTTCAAACAATAAATTACAGCGATGGTGGAGTAGCTGTAGCTGCTTTAACAAATGAACATTATGAAGTTCTTTTACCAATGTTAGGCTATCCAGAATATGTTGGAATGCCATTATTTTCTTCAATAGCATCCAGAATGACAAATATGAAAGAGGTAAATAAAGCATTAAAAAATCCTAAAAATGACATTGGAGTTGAAAAAGCATTAGAAATTCTTATTGCAGCAGATATTCCATGCTCTCCTTGTATTAAAAGAGATGAAATAGAATTAGACGAACAAATTAAAGCAATAGGTGCACTTGAAACATATGTTACTGAGGAAATGGGCAAATTGACTGTTACCTCACCACCAGTCTTATTTGAAGGAGAGTTAGCCTCTCATGCAAAACCAAGCCCATTATTAGGTCAACATGGTCACGAAATTTTAACCGAACTTGGCTGGAGTGAGGCTAAAGTTCAAGAATTAATTGAATCAGGAACCTTATTAATAACGTCGCCATAAAAGATATTTCCATAAATATTACAATTTAGGTATTATTCCGGTATGAGAGTTGCAATATACCCTGGTTCGTTTGATCCAATTACATATGGACACATGGACATAATTGATCGTGCTTCTGGTTTATTCGACAAAATTATTGTCGCTGTAGCAAAAAGTGAGGCTAAGAATACTTTGTTTAGTCTTGAAGATAGAGTAAAGCTCGCAACAACAATTTATAAAGATAATCCTAAAGTTGAAATAGTTGATTTTCCAAGACAACTAACTGTTGATGTTGCTAAGGATCACAATGCTTGTGCAATTGTTAGAGGTTTGAGAGCTGTATCCGACTTTGAATATGAATTCCAATTAGCAACAATGAATAGATCTCTTGCTCCAGATATTGAAAGTATATTTTTAACTCCAAAAGAAAGTCTCATATATGTTTCATCAAGTTTGATAAAAGAGATTTGTGATTTAAAAGGAGATATATCTAAATTTGTTCATCCAATAGTTGAACAAGCTCTTAAGGCCAAGCTAGGTTCCTAAGTCTGACATTCTTTACAGTAAAAGGTTGATCTTTGTCCGATAATTATTTTTTCTATTTTGTTTGAACACTTTTTACAATTTTGATTTTCAAGTCCATATACGTTTAGCTTTAATTTAAAGTATCCTTCACTTCCATCAGCTGAATAAAAATCTTTTAATGTAGTTCCTCCCATCTTTATTGCATATTTAAGAATCTTTTTTATTGATTTAACAAGTTTTTCGCATTCATCAAGATTAATTTCTTTTGATTTTCTTAAAGGACTTATTGAAGATAAATATAAAGACTCTGATGCATAAATATTACCAACTCCAACCACTTTTCTTTGATCCATTAATAACTTTTTAATTTCCAGATTGGTTTCAGAGCACAATTTGAATAAAAAATTTTTATTAAATCTTCTTGACAGAGGTTCAACTCCAAGATTTTTTATCAAAATATGTTCATTTGGATTTTTTGTTACATGAAGAGACCCAAATCTTCTTACATCATTAAAGATTATTTTTTTGTCTTTAAAAATGAACTCTACATGATCATGTTTCTTAAAGTAGTTATCTTGATTATTTTGAATTCTTAATTTTCCAGACATGCCTAGGTGAAGCATCAATGAATACTTTGAAAAGTGAATGAGAATGTATTTTGCTCTTCTTGTTATTGTAAGTATCTTTTTATTTGCAACTAAATCCTCAAGATTTTCATCAACCTGCCACCTCAGATTTCTATTATGAATAATGATTTTTTTTAAAATTGTATTTTCAAACGGTCTAATTGCTCTTACGGTAGTTTCAACCTCAGGCAGCTCAGGCATGAATTAATTCAGAAGATTATTAATTTCTATTATGTCACCAGGATCGATTGTGCCCGCAGCAAGAGCAAGCCTTAGATTTGCAAGAATATAATCATATTTAGCATTTGCTAGATTTTTTTCAGCGCTATATAAATTTTTCTCTGCTTGAAGTAAATCAACGACATTCCTAGTACCTACCTTATAACCAACTTGTGTTGCTTCAAGAGCACTTGTTGCAGAAATAACTGCTTGTTTCTGAGCATTTACATTGGCGACTAATGTGTTTACGTTTGAAAACTGAGATCTAACTTCTTGGATTATTCTTCTTTCTGTAAATAAAGTATTTTCATCTGCCTGATTATATTGTGAATATGCTTGCTTTCTCCTAGAACTAACTGCTCCGCCTTGAAAAATTGGAACACTTAGTTGTATTGCATAATTTCTTCTTCCTGTAACTGCAGGAACAGGTATACCTTGACCATTAATACTGAAACCTTCGTAATTAAACTGATTAGTTTCAGAGTCTGAACCTGAACCAACAATATCTATTTTGGGCAAATGATTTGAAGCAGCGCTTCTTGCATTACTCTTAGCAGCATCTTTTCTTAAATATGAAGCCTTAAGTTGATAATTATTTTTTAAAGCTAAATTCACCCAATCTTCTTTAGAATTTGGAAAAGGTGAAGATATCTGAAGGTTTTCTCCTAATTCATCAAGAGAGAAAATTTCTCTACCAATAAGTGCATTTAGGGCTTCTCTTGCTGAAAATAAATTACCTTCATTATTTATTCTTGCAGCTTTGCTGAGATCATAAGCTAGCTGAGCTTCTTGAACACCAGTAATCGCTGACAAACCAACTTCATATCTTTGTTGTGCTTGATCGAGTTGTTTTTTTATAGCTTTTTCTTCAGAAATAGCAGCATTTAAATTATCTATCGCTCTTAACACTCCAAAATATAGTTCGGCAGTTCTTAAAATAAGGTTTTGTTGTTCATAAGCAAATTCAGCTTCAGCAGCATTTGTAAGTGATTTTGATCTTTTAAAGTTGAACCATGTATCAAGTCTAAATAATGGCTGTGATACTCTGGCTGATTTAGAAAATGAGTTATATTCTTGTTGCAACACGTCATCTTGATAATATTCATTCCAATTTGTAGATCCACTCAGGGTTATGCTTGGCAACAAAGCAGCTCTTCCTTGAACAACTATTTCTTTATCAGCAAGGTATGAATATTCAGCTGCTTTAAAAGTAGGATCATTTTCTAAGGCCTCATTGTATATATCTAAAAGATTTTCAGCTGTTAAGTGACCAGATAATAAAATTATCAAAAATAATTTAATTTTATATTTTGAAAACATATTTGTATTTTAACTCATTAAATGTGTGCAGTGTAAACATTATAATATTTATTGCAAATATAGCTTNAATATAGACCATGAATTATTTAAAAAGTTTAATTCAGGCATTACTTTTTCCCTGATTAGAGTAGAATAGCAATAATTCAAAAACTTTTATGAAAAATAAAATATACAAAAGTTTTTTAAAAATAATCTCAAAGGCAGAATAGATTGGCCAAGAATACATACGACTCAAAAGCAATTGAAGTATTATCTGGTTTAGATCCAGTTAAAAAAAGACCTGGGATGTATACAGACACATCCTGCCCAAACCATCTTATACAAGAAGTNCTTGATAATTCTGTTGATGAGGCTATTGCTGGTCATTGTTCAAACATAAAGGTAAAAATATACAAAGATGGAAGGATAATGGTTTCTGATGACGGAAGAGGTATGCCAGTTGATATACATCCAGAGCATAAAGTATCAGGAGTTGAATTAATTCTATGCAAGCTGCACGCAGGGGCTAAATTTTCTGGTGAAGAATATAATTTTTCAGGTGGCCTTCATGGCGTTGGTGTTTCTGTTGTTAATGCTTTATCAGAAAATTTAAAAGTAAATATTAAGAGAGATTCTCAAGAATTTGAAATGCATTTTAATAATGGAGACAAAAAGAAAGATCTCAAGGTAGTAGGGGAAGTAGGCGCTAGAAACACTGGAACTTCTATTACTTTTAAACCAAATGTTAAATATTTTGAGTCTGATGAAATAAAAATAAAAGATTTAAAACATTTACTTAAAGCTAAAGCGGTTCTTTGTCCTGGCTTAACCATAGATTTTAACTATGAAAAAAAATCCGAAAAAATCAAATGGCATTTTGAAGATGGGCTTAAAAGTTATTTAGATGATTCATCTGAGGGCCTTGATCTTGTTTTAGACGAACCAATTATTTCTTCTAAAAGTACTGAAACTCAAGAAGTAGACTTTGTCATAAATTGGTTGAATAAAAGCTACAAAGACATGCTTGATGAAACATACGTAAATCTCATACCAACAGCTCAGGGAGGCTCTCACCTGAATGGATTTAAATCTGGTTTATTGGAGGCAATGAAAGAATTTTGTGAGATCAGGAGCTTATTACCAAAAGGGCTGAAAATTAATGCTGAAGATGTTATTGCCAATGCAACTTTTGTAATTTCATCGAAACTTCAAAACCCTCAGTTTGCTGGCCAAACTAAAGAAAGACTTGACTCTAAAGATCACATGGCATTTGTGAGCAGCGCGACTAAAGATATTTTGAGCATCTGGTTAAATACTCATACCGAAGAAGGTGAAAAAATTGCTGAACTAGCAATTTCAGCTGCACAAAGTAGGGCGAAAGCATCCAGCACTGTACAAAGAAAAAAAACTTTCAAAGGTCCAGCACTGCCTGGAAAGTTGTCTGATTGTAATAGCGAAGACTTAAATGAAACAGAATTATTTCTAGTTGAGGGTGATTCTGCAGGTGGATCTGCTAAACAGGCTAGAGAAAGATCCTTTCAAGCAATTATGCCTTTAAGGGGAAAGATTCTGAATACTTGGGATTTAGAAAGCCAAGAAATTATTAAATCACAAGAAATAAAAAATCTGTCAACAGCAATTGGTGTATTACCAGGAAATTCTGATATTTCCGGACTTAGATATGGAAAAATATGCATATTAGCTGATGCTGACTCAGATGGGCTTCATATTGCAACTTTATTATGCGCGCTGTTTCTAAGACATTATAAAAGTCTTGTCCAAGATGGAAGGATCTATATCGCAATGCCTCCTTTATATAGAGTAGATTGTGGTAAAGAAGTTCTTTATGCTTTAGATGAAATACAAAAAGATAAAGTTGTAGATGACTTTAAGAAGAAAAAAGGAAAACCAAAAATTAATATTCAAAGGTTTAAAGGTCTAGGAGAAATGAATCCTTCACAACTTAGAGAAACTGTCATGGATCCCAACTCAAGACAACTTGTTAGGTTATCTATTTCTGCAACTGATAATGCTAATGCAATGATGGACTTACTTTTATCTAAAAAAAATGCTCCTGCTAGAAAAGAGTGGTTAGAAAAAAAGGGTTCATTGGTGAGGTTATAAGATGGCAAAAGATCAATTTGAGTCCATTAGCTTAAAGAAATACGCTGAAGATTCATATTTAAATTACGCAATGTACGTAATTCTTGATAGAGCTCTACCAAATGTTGGAGATGGATTAAAACCGGTACAAAGAAGAATCTTATATGCAATGTCTGAACTTGGTTTGGATGCATCAGCAAAATATAAAAAATCTGCAAGAACCGTTGGTGATGTAATAGGTAAATTCCATCCTCATGGCGATAGTGCTGCATATGAAGCGATGGTTTTAATGGCGCAAAATTTTTCTTTTAAATATCCTCTGGTTGATGGTCAGGGTAATTGGGGTTCTCAAGATGATCCAAAATCATTTGCGGCAATGAGGTATACGGAATCAAAGTTAACTGGTTTTGCAAATCTCTTGATATCAGAATTAAAATCCGGCACTGTTGATTGGCAACCAAACTTTGATGGTTCTCTTCTTGAGCCAGTAATATTTCCTGCAAAAATTCCAATGATATTACTTAATGGAACTTCAGGTATTGCTGTAGGAATGGCAACAGACATACCTTCACACAACATGAACGAAGTTATTGATGCGACAATTAGTTTAATTGATAAACCAAAGTCTGATCTTAAAGACATTTTGAAAATTATCAAAGGTCCAGACTTTGCAAATCATGCCACTATAATCGCAAGCGAAGATGAGTTATCTGAGATGTACTCAACCGGTAGGGGTGGATTTAAAATTCAAGCTCATTGGACACAAGAAAAGAATCAGATAATTATCAATGCTCTGCCATATCAGGCATCTGGTTCAAAAATACTTGAACAAATTGCTGATCAAATGGTCAATAAAAAATTACCGATGGTAGTCGACTTATCAGATGAAGGTGACCATGAGGAGCCGGTAAGGTTAGTAATAACCTTGAAATCAAATAGAGTCAATGCAACTGATTTGATGAATCATCTATTTGCATCCACCGACCTACAAAAATCTTATCGAATGAATATGAACTTGATTTCACTCAAGGGTGGACCAAAAGTTTTTTCATTGGTCGATCTTTTAAAAGAGTGGCTAGTTTTTAGAAAAGAAACTGTAAAGAGAAAGCTTGAACATAGACTTGATCAAGTTAATGACAGACTTCATATTCTTGAAGGACTTTTAACAATATTTATTGATATCGATAAAGTTATAAAAATAATTAGAAACTCTGAAGAACCAAAAAAAGACTTAATCAAGAAATATAAGTTATCAGAAATTCAAGCAAATGCGATACTTGAAATTAGATTAAGACAACTTGCTAAGCTCGAACAACTAAAACTTGAAAATGAACAAAATGAATTGGCAGGTGAACAAAACGAAATTGAAAAAATACTGAAATCAAAATCAAGATTAAAGACTTTAATTAAACAAGAGCTTTTAGAAATTAAAGATAATTTTGGTGATGAGCGTAAATCACCGATTTCTGCAGAATCTGATGCAAAAATATTTTCAGAAGAAGAAACAATGGTTACTGAATCCGTAACCGTAGTGTTATCAAAAGCTGGATGGGTTAGAAGTGCTAAAGGACATGAAATTGATCCTAATTCGCTATCTTATAGAGGAGATGACTCTCTTCAAGATTTTGCAAGAGGCAAAAGTAATCAGCTTGCTGTATTTTTAGACTCTAATGGAAAAGCATATTCAATTCCAAGTCATTCGCTTCCATCTGCAAGAGGTATGGGGGAGCCAATCACAGGTAGGCTTTCAGCAGACTCAGGAGTTAAATTTGTTTCAGCATCTGTTGGAGTAGATGACGACAGATTTTTAATCATGAATACTGGAGGATACGGTTACATAGCAGAATACAAAAATATGATATCTAACAAAAAATCTGGACGAGCTTTTATGCGTCTTCCTGAAAATGCTGAAATGTTGAAGGCGATTCCTGTTAGAAAAAATCATACTCATATTGCAGCTGTTTCAAATATTGGAAAACTGCTTATCTTTGAGATAGATGAACTACCTATATTAGGAAAAGGCAAGGGCAACAAAATAATTAATATACCTAAAGACAAATTAGCTGCTGGTGAGGAATTCATGGCACATGCACAATTACTTGCAACTGATAGTTCACTGAGAATTGAGGTTGGAAAAAGATTTGTAACTTTAAAACCAAAAGACTGGTCAGAATATATTCTATCAAGAGCAAAACGTGGGAAAAAAGTTGGTAAATTAGTAAACATTGAAAGATTGATCGAAGAAGTCAACGAATCATCTGAATAAAATTAGAATTACGGTAAATAAAATTGGTTTCGGTTGAAAAAAATAACACATCAGATTATGTAATTTCCTTAAGTCCAAATAGTTCCTTAGAGGGAGCTGCAAGGTTTTTATTTCTAGCAAGCATAACTCTAGTATGTGGAGGTATTGCTGTTATTTTTTACTTTTTTGGTGCTTTTATGATACTTCCATTTGCTGGAATTGAATTAACTATCTTATTTATTGCGTTTTATTTAAGCTTTAAGTGGAGTTCTAAAAAAGAGAAAATATATATATCACAGGAAATCGTTAAGATTGAGAAAGGTATTAATAAAGCTGAATACCTTTGGGAAGAATTCAGAACCTTTACCTCATTTCAAGTTAAAAAAGATGTAAATAAAATGACAAGATTAAGTTTTAGATCTAAGGGAAAAGATGTTTATGTTGGCGATTTCTTAAATGAAGATGATAAAAATAAACTTAAAGATGAAATAAGTTTAATTATTCAAGAATTAAATGCACAAATACCTTAAATATTCCAACTTTTTAGCTTCTTTTTAACCATTTGAAGTTTAAGTTTATTTGATGCAGGTATGCCGTTAGAAAATTTAGGAAACGCTTCACCTAAAATAAGAGGACGAAGATAATCAATCGCTTTTTTGGTAACATCAAAACCATCTTTAGAGATATATGATTTTGGCAATTTCTTTTCTACGTTAGCAATTTTTGAAAGGGAAGCTGGCTCAATTTTCCATGAATATTTTTTTCCACTACCACGTTTTATTACCGGCATGACACCATTCATGCCTTTGACAGCATATTTGACTGCATATGTTCCAACGGCTTCAGCCTGAGCCAAGTCTGTTTTTGAAGCAATATGCCTAGCACTGCGTTGTAAATAATCAGAAACGGCCCAGTGATTTTTTAATTTTAATTTTTTGTTTATTAAATTTGATAAGAATGGTGCCACTCCACCTAGTTGAGAATGTCCAAAAGCATCTTTTCTATCAGATTCAGCTAAGAATTTACCTTTTTTATTTTTAACACCCTCTGAAGCTACTATTACACAATATCCATTGTCTTTAACAATTTTTTTTATTTGCATTAAGAATTTCTTTTCATCAAAAACTATTTCAGGAAATAAAATAATATGTGGCGCATCATTTTTATCTACTCTTGCCAAAGAGCCTGCAGCCGCCATCCAGCCAGCATGCCTTCCCATTACTTCTAATATGAATACTTTTGTAGATGTTTCAGCCATTGAAGCTACATCCAATGAGGCTTCCATTATGGATGTTGCAATATATTTTGCTGCAGAGCCAAAGCCTGGACAGTTATCAGTTACTGCTAGGTCATTATCAACAGTTTTAGGAATAGCTATACAATTTATTGGATATCCCATTTCATTACTAATTTGGGAAACCTTAAAGGCAGTATCTGCTGAATCGTTACCACCATTATAAAAAAAATAACCTATATCATGTGCTTTGAACACATCAACCAGTCTCGTATATTCCTTTTTGTTTTCTTTAAGACTTTTTAGCTTAAATCTACATGAACCAAAAATTCCTCCGGGAGTTTCTCTAAGATTTCTTATTGCAGAAACTTTTTCTTTTGAGGTGTCGATTAGATCCTCTCTAAGTGCACCAAGAATGCCATTCTTACCTGCATAAACTTTTCCAATTTTTGATTTATATTTTTTACTCTCTAGAATAACTGCGGCAGCAGTAGCATTAATTACTGATGTAACCCCACCAGATTGAGCATAAAATGCATTTTTTTTCATTATTTCTCTTTTTCCTGCTTTGAATAAAATTCAAGTAACGTATTATAACTAATATGAGAATACATATCCTAGGTGTATGTGGAACCTTTATGGCAGGCCTTTCACAAATTTTAAAAGAATCTGGGCACGATGTTAGCGGATCTGACGTTCAATTTTATCCTCCAATGTCAGATTATTTGACAAACATCAACATTAAAACAATCCAAGGATATGAAGCAAAACTTTTACCAAAAGCTGATTTATATGTAATTGGAAATGCTCTATCAAGAGGTAATGAAAGTGTAGAGCATATTCTTAGCAAAAATCTACCATATGCATCTGGTCCTGAGATCTTAGGTAGAGAATTAAAGGATAGAAATGTTTATGCAGTTTCTGGGACTCATGGCAAAACATCAACAGCCTATATGTTGACTCATATTCTAGATTACAACGGAAAAGATGTTGGATACTTAGTTGGTGGGATATCTGAAAATTTCAAAAATCCAGCAAGGCTTGGCAAGCATAAATCTTTTGTCATAGAGGCTGATGAGTATGATTCAGCATTCTTTGATAAAAGATCAAAATTTATACATTATTATCCTAATAATTTAATAATAAATAATATTGAATTTGACCATGCAGACATATTTGACAACCTTGATGATATAAAGAAACAATTTCACCATCTCATTAAAGTAATACCCAATAAAGGGAATATTATTTACTCGAAAGATGATCAAAATGTATGTGAGGTTTTATCCAAAGGATACTTTTGTAATTTAATANAAGTTAATGGTGAAAACATAAAAATAGATTTAACTTCTAAAAAGTTAGTTGTTGATAACGAAACCTATATCCTGCAAGACTTGCCTTTAATAGGAGAACATAACTTTAGAAATTATGTTGCAGCAATTTTAGCTGCTCAAATAGAAGGCATTAGCATTAATAAATCAATTGAATCTCTCAAGAGTTTTTTAGGTGTTAAAAGAAGAATGGAAAAAGTAATTGAGCACAATGGAATTAGGGTCTATGATGACTTTGCTCATCATCCAACAGCAATAAAATTATCAACTAAGGCAGTTCGTGATGAAAACCCAAATAAAAAAATCTTAGGTATAGTTGAACTAGGCTCAAATACAATGTCTTCAGGTTATCATAAAGATAATTTGTTTAATTCTTTAAACNNCGTTGATAGANCAATTATTTTAGATAGACAAAAAGTTTATCAAGCTGATGATATTTTTAACTCAACTGAAGATCTTTTATTTGAATTGAGAAAAATCGCAAAAGATTATGATATTATTTTGATAATGACTAATAAAGATAGTCAAAAATTTATAACTCCTTTAAAAGATCATTTTGAAAACTAATAACTTACCAGTTTTTCCTTTAGGTATTGTTGCATTACCTGGAACAATTCAATATTTGCAAATTTTTGAACCTAGATATTTAAAAATGGTTAAAGATTGTATGAGCAATGGACATGGTTTTGTAATTGTCTTTCAATCAAGTCATTCAAATGGTATAGACACTGAGATCTCTAAAAAAGGATCTTATGTTGAGATTATTGACTTTAACAATTTACCTAATGGTCTTCTTGGCATAACTGTTAAATCTATTAATAAAGTTATTATTAATGATCTAACACAATTAGAGGATGGNTTACATATTGCCAAAACTCAACCNCTTGTTGATCCCGAGGTTGATGATCAAGCTCTTTTAGCAGAGTTTCCAGAGCTAACAAATATTTTGTCTCAACTTGTTAAACATCCGAAGATAAATGACTTGAAATTAAATGTTGACTTTAATTCAGCAGATTCTATTGCTTATCATTTAGCAGGTCTGATTCCAATTTCTTCAATATATAAGCAAAATCTTCTAGAAGCCTTTGATGCTGCCCAAAGATTTGAGATTCTTTCAAAATATATTGATGAGATATCTTCAAACTAGTTCTATATTTCAATTGGTGGCTGATTAGATTTTTTTCTCAACCAATTTATACCTTTATGAATACTTGGAATGGAAATAAGCCTCCTTTCAATTGAATATTTACCAGGATAGTTCGAGAGCATAAGACCAACAACAATTGTAAATATCCCTTGCCCAGGCAANACCAACATAAATATTCCTCCAACTACTAATGAGTAGCCTAAAATATTTTTTATTATTAGAGAGATTATCCAAAGGTATGGATAGGTATTTTTAAATTTTGAAGCTCTTTTCCTAACAAAATAATCTGAGGGTATTAATGCCACCAACCATTTGATACTAAGTAAGCTAAAAATAAAGATAAATGCAGAAATAGATCCCAACCAAAAAATAAATTTTTTATAATTCGTAACAAATTGATACAGACTATCTAAAAAGCTTATTTCCAAAAATACTTACCTTTTTCAATGTTTATGATTTAGTATATCAATTGATAATTTTTTTAAAAAAGCTTTTTAATCAATAATCTAAATTTGCCAAAAAATAAACTTTCTCAAATCTGCAACAAAAGCCTTGAAGACAGCAAAGCTGAAGACGTATTAAATCTTAATGTAAAAGGAATATCTTCTTTTGCAGATGAAATTATTATCGCTACTGCTAATTCAAATAGACATGCAAAATCAATATCCGAAAAGCTTGTTGATTTACTTAAAAATGAAAAGATCCATATAATCGGAGTCGAAGGTGAAGTTGAGTCTGGATGGATTCTTGTAGACTGCGGAAGCACAGTAATTAATATAATGAAAAAAGAACAAAGAGAGTTCTATGATCTTGAAGGTCTTTGGGGTGAAATGAATCTTACAGATGCTTTAAGTTAAATGAAAATTAAGATCATAAATGTTGGGAATAAGCTTAATAAGTGGGAGTCAGATGGTATTGGTTATTATCAAAAACAGCTACCTAAAAATATAAAAATTAGTTTTATAAATTTAAAAGGTCAACAAAATCCAAATCTTTCAAAAAAAGAGATACTTCAAAAAGAAGGAAAACAAGTTCTGTCTAAGATCTCAAGATCTGATTATGTTATTTCTTGGGATTCAACAGGAAAGCAGCTTGACTCTTATGAATTCAGCAATTTTATTCTTGATAGCACCCAGTCAAAAAAAGAAATTTTTTTTATAATTGGAGGCTCTCATGGCCTTTCTATGGAAGTTCTTAATAGATCAAATCAAGTTTTTTCAGCATCACTGCTTACTTTTCCTCATAGATTATTTAGACTGATCTTAATGGAGCAAATATATAGAGCATTCTCAATTATGCAAAATAAACCATATCACAAATGATAGATTTACAAGAGAGATTTTCGGAGAGAAAGAATTTCTTTAACAGATTAGTTTTAGTATATATATTATTCGGTATTTTATTTGGATTCGTTATATATAATACATACTCTTTACAAGTTTCTAGTTTTTCAGACTACGAAATTGCGGCTCTNAAAAATAAATCAAGAGAAATATTAGTTCAACCAAAAAGAGGCATAATTTATGATAGAAATGGCAAAATTCTTGTTAACAATGAGCCAAGTTATAACCTCATATTCAAACCTTCACAAGTAACTAATCTAGACGAATTAATAAATGAAATTAATATATTTATACCTCTTAATGAAAAGGATATTTCTTTAATTAACAAAAATTTTAAAAAAGCAGCATCATTAAATAGAGAATTGACTCTTAAACAAAACTTATCTCAAGAGGAAATATCAAAATTTGAAGTAAGACGTCATAAATATGAGAATGTCTTTATTGCTGAGCGATTCTCTAGAAAGAATGTGTACCCAGATCTTTTCTCTCATTCAATCGGGTATGTTGGTATCCTAGAAGGATATGCTCTTGAACAAAAATTATCAAATCAATCAATAAAGCCAAAGGAAACTATTTTTAATTATTCTAGTGGTTTTATAGAAGGCAAAACAGGCATTGAAAGTATCTATGATGATAATTTAAGAGGTAAATTTGGTAAAAGAATTTACGAGGTTGATGCTTCAGGAAAGCTATTAAATTTATTGAACGAAATACCTCCAGTAAATGGGGATGACATAAAAACTTCTCTTGATGTAGAGAGTCAAAAAGCAGCCTATGAGGCAATACAGTCAAGAAGAGGAGCAATTGTTGCAGTTGATTTATCGTCTGGTGCGATTGTAACTTATTTAAGTTCACCATCTTTCTCAGTCAATCAAATGGCAAATGGGCTATCTAATGAAGAATTTCAGGCACTCATTACAAATGAGAATAAACCTTTTTTTGACAGAGCCGTTCAAGGAAGATACTCTCCAGCATCCACAATCAAACCCGCAATAGGTTTATTCGGTCTCGAAAATAAAATTATAGATTGGGACTATACAATTGATGATCCAGGATTTTTTGTACTTCCCGAAGACAATAGAATTTATAGAGGCTGGAAAAAGGGAGGCCATGGAAATATTAATTTAAATGATGCAATCATAGAGAGCTCAAATACATTTTTCTTTTCACTTGCATATCAGTCTGATATTGATAATTTAAGAGATCATTTATTTAAATTTGGTTTTGGAAGGAATATATGTTCAGATTGCTTCTTACCAGATACAGGTCTTCTTCCAAGTCCTGAATGGAAAATGAATACTCATAACTTTGGTTGGTTCAAGGGAGATACTGTTAATATGGGTGTTGGACAGGGTTATTTGAGTGCTACTCCAATTCAGTTNGCATATTACGCTGCGATGNTAGCNAATAAAGGAAAAGTAAATAAATTTTCATTTGTTCAAGATTTTTACGGATCTGAAAAAGACATTTTTAATCTTGAAAATGTTGATGAAGTCGATTGGAATAAGCTGCACTTAAGCATGATNGGTGTTATTGATAATCCAAAAGGTACAGCAGGACGCTTAAGAGCATTGAAAGATTATAAAATTGCAGCAAAATCAGGAACCGTTGAACTTGTAAGTACAGACACAAAAGAAGATTACAAAATTATTCGCGAGACTGAAGGTAACAGAGATCACGCAATAATAATTGCTTTTGGTCCTATGCCAAACCCAAAATATGCTGTGAGCGTTGTAATAGAAAATGGTGAAAGTGGTGGATCAGTTGCAGGTCCAGTTGCTATAGCGGTAATGAATGCATTGATTGAAAATGATTAGAAAATTTTTAAATTTGTTTAGGAATGGTGTTTATTTTGATCAATATTTATTTATATCAATAACACTTCTCTCACTAATGGGATTAGTATTTTTATTTAGTGCATCGCAAGGCAACATAGAAACAACGATTAAACAATCTTTTTTTGTTCTCTTTGGTCTCATTCTAATGTTTGCTGTGAGCCAACCTGATCCAGATTTTTATAAAAATAACTCTTTATTATTCTTCTTAATTTCAGTGCTTTTAGTGGTTATTACCTTATTAACAGGAAAAGAAATTAATGGAGCAAAAAGATGGCTTGATTTAGGTTTTTTCACTTTACAAACGTCTGAGATTATTAAGATTACGCTCCCAGTATTTTTAGCTTCATATCTNTTCGATAAATCTTTNCCAATAAGTTTCAAAAATACTATTGTTTCTTTAATTTTAATTTTTTTTATAGTCAATCTAGTGAGGATTCAGCCTGACCTTGGGACAAGTTTAGTAATATTAATAGCAGGCTTGTATATATTATTTTTAGCAGGATTAAGTTGGAGATTTATCGGAGTTTCTGCAGGATTATTTACATTATCTTTGCCGTATATATGGAATAATTTTTTGGAACCCTTTCAAAAACAAAGAATACTAACTCTTTTTGATCCAAATTCTGATCCTTACGGATCTGGCTGGAATATTACTCAATCAAAAATAGCTATTGGATCTGGTGGATTCACGGGTAAGGGTTATCAACAGGGATCACAAGCACATTTAGATTTTTTACCAGAAACTGAAACCGACTTTATTTTTTCAGTCATTGCTGAAGAATTTGGTTTCTTTGGAGTATGTGTTTTGCTTGGAATATTCTTCTTTATTTTGTTGAGATGTTTGTATCTTGCTTTAAATGCAAGAGACAGATTTTGCAGGCTTACAATTGGCGGATTAAGTTTGTTATTTTTATCTACAGTATTTATTAATTTATCAATGGTAGTGGGGATAATACCTGTAGTTGGGATGCCGTTACCATTTATAAGCAAAGGTGGCTCATCTTTGCTATCATTTTATATTGCATTTGGAATAATAATTTCGATGGCTACACATAAAAAACTTATGAGAAGATGAAAAATTTAATACTAATAGCTATCCTATTTAATGCTTCCATCTTTGCAGATTACTCTAATCATAAGGATAGCAAGGAAGTTATAGATGAGCTTGTGAATGAACACGGATTTGAAGAATCTTATGTAATAAATGTTCTAAAACAAGCAAAAAAAAGAAAAACAGCACTTAATTCAGTTGCAAGACCTGCTGAAAAGACAAAAACTTGGGATGATTATAGAGCGATTTTTTTAAAGAAAAAAAGAATCTCTGACGGAAAAAAGTTTATCCAAACCAACATTACAGTTTTAGAGAGAGCTGAAAAAGAGTTTGGGGTTCCTAAAGAAGTAATAACTGCGATCTTGGGTGTAGAAACTGATTATGGAAATATAATGGGTAGTTATAGAGTAATTGATAGCTTAACTACATTAGGATTTGATGATCCAAGAAGATCTAAATTTTTTAAGAGTGAGCTTATACAATTTTTTATTCTTACAAGAGAGAATAATCTCGATATTTTAAAAGTAAAAGGATCTTATGCTGGTGCAATGGGATATGGACAGTTTATTTCATCAAGCTATAGAGCATACGCAATAGATTTTGATGGAGATGGTTATGTTGATCTATTTAACTCGCTTGAAGATGCAATCGGAAGTACTGCAAATTATTTAAAAAGACATGGATGGAAAAAAGAAGGAAGTATCGTCACGAGAGTGTATCCAAATAATGTAAGGAAATTCTATAAGCCTCATGAGTCACTTACTCAATTTATACCATTGACATTTACCGAAAATGGAGAAGAATTACACTTTGTTGGAGACGACAACTTTCGAGCGATTGCTAGATATAATATAAGTGATGTTTACGCTATGGCAGTGTATTATTTATCAGAAGAGTTTAAGAAATGAAAAAAATTATATTAACAATAATAATCCTACCATTAGTCGCCTATTGTCAAAGCTTTGTTCCAAATGCACCAGAACTAGATTTAAAGAGCTATATATTAATAGAGCCAAACACGAATACAGTTATCGCAGAATTTAATTCATCAGATTTGATTGAGCCAGCTAGTATGACAAAGGTCATGACAGGCTATGTTGTTTCAGATCAGATAAAAAATGAACTNATAAGTCTTAATGATCAGGTTCTTATTAGTGAGAAAGCCTGGAAGATGGAAGGGTCAAAGATGTTTATTGAAGTTGGCAAAAAAGTAAGTATTTTAGATTTACTTAAAGGGATAATCATACAATCAGGAAACGATGCATCTGTTGCTATAGCAGAGTATGTTGGGGGAACAGAAGATGGTTTTGTCGATCTCATGAACTCTTACGCAGGAGCACTGGGGATGAATGATACCAATTACATTAACTCTACAGGATTGCCAGCCGAGGGGCACTTCACATCTGCAAGAGATTTAGCAACACTAACCGCAAAATTCATCAATAATTTTCCTGATGAGTACGCTTTATATAAGGAAAAGCAATTTACGTTTAACAATATTAAACAGCTCAATAGAAATAAATTACTTTGGAGAGATGAGTCCTCAGATGGAGTAAAGACTGGACATACTTCAACTGCAGGATATTGCCTTATTGGCTCTGCTGAAAGGGGTAATATGAGACTAATTACAGTTGTTGCTGGAAGTGATTCTGACAATGACAGATTTCTATCTACACAAAGATTGCTTGAATACGGATTTAGGTTTTATGCAACTCAAAAATATTTTGATCCAAATAAAGAATATGTATCAGCAAAAGTATGGGGTGGAAGAAGTGAACAAATTCAGCTTGGAGTATCAGATGAAATATCTATCACATTACCCAGAACAAGTTTCAAAGATATTAAAGTTGATTATGAATATAAAAGTAACGTTCAGGCACCTATAATAAAAGGCCAAGTAATGGGCAGTTTAAAGATTATTAGCGATGGAGAAGTTGTAAAGACTGCAGATCTTATTGCGTTAGAGAATGTTGAGGCAAAAGGATTTTTTGGTAGATTATGGTCTTCATTTGTTCTTTGGGTAATGAGCTTATTTGGAATTTCCTAAGCATGGATCAAATCCATGCAATATATAATGGGAATTTTGATAATCTAGAAGATATCAAAGTATCTCCTTTAAGTAGAGCATATACATTTTCTGATAGTGTCTACGAAGTCATTCCTTTTTTTAATAATGAAGTAATTGCATTTAATAGGCATATTGAAAGACTTCAATACAGTTGTAGATCAATGAATATTGATGCGAATATAGATCAATCTTCAAAAGAAATATTGCAACTTATTTCTTTAAGCAAAATCAAGGATGGATATGTTTACTACCAAATCTCCAGAGGTGTGGATCCAATAAGATCGCATATGTATAGCTCAAAATTGCATGCAGAAACATTTGGGTATGTTACAAGTCACAAATTTGAAGAACAAACTTTAAAAGTTGCTTTATGCGAAGATATTAGGTGGCAAAGGTGCGACATAAAATCAACATCTCTACTTGGTAATGTTCTTAGTATGAATGAGGCAAAGGATCAAGCTTGTGATGAAGTTATCATGTACAAAGAAAATAAGATTACAGAAGGGGGCGCTTCTAATGTTTTTTTTATTAAAAATAATAGAATATTTACACCTTCACTTTCATCAAATATTTTGCCAGGAATCACAAGGGAATTGCTTATATCAGAAGCTGCAAAGCATGAAATTAAAATTATGGAGCAGGACTGCTCACTTGATGACTTAGTTGAAGCTGAATCAGTCTGGCTTACCAGTTCTACAAAAGGACTAGCCCCTGTATCTGAGATCGTAAATCAAAATTTAAATCTCGATGTAAGTCATCCACTTTTTAGGAAGTGTCAAAATATATTTAAAGATGCTTATTTCAAGGAGTAGTTAGGGCAATAACAATATTATCTAATTCTTGCCAAAACTGTTTTTTTGTAATTCCTCCAAGTCCCTTTGATGCAAGATCAAGTTCATATACTTTTTTCTGAAGAGGCATAATTTTTTTTAGAGAAATATTTTTTACAAAATGTTTATATGATGATATTTTGCTTTGCCAGATACCGGCATTACTTAAACCTTTCTCTCTATTTGGATTCTGAAGAGCTATTACAGAAACGTTGATAACTTTACCAATAATCCAAACCAACAATTGCGCATAATGATCATCATTTTTATGAATAGATTTTATGATCCTTAAAGCATGATTTGTTTTCAACTCAATAATCTTATCCTCAAGCTCATATGGTGAGAACTCACCCTGATCTTCAAAAGAAGTAATACTTATTTTAGAATCTTTTTCATAAGATAGTTTTAATAAATTTATTTCATTTTGCTGTGCTACCAAATTACCTGGAAAAAGATCCAAGATCCTTTCAGTGTACTCTTTCATATGNCCTTCAGAAATAAAACTAAGTTGATCTTTTAACCAAGCTTTTTCTTGAAAAGACTTTAATTTATTGCATTCAATGATCACTGCAGACTGATCCATTTGTTTGATCCATGACGCTGTTTTGGAAATCTTGCTAATTGATGAACGAATAATAAAAACAAGATTATCGATATTTTTAAATGATAAAATATCCATAATATCTTTAGGAATTTTTCCACCCTCATGGATTATTTCAACTATAATTCTTGATCCAAACAGTGATCCTCCAGCATTTTGCGTGATAATCTGACTAATGTTCGGAAAATCTTTTGATGTAATTATTTTCTTTTCATCAAAACCATTTTTTTTATAAAAATTACAAATATAGTCTCTTGCATTATTTTGAAGAACAATCTCATCACCATATATAAAAAAAATTTTTTCTGATTTATCTATATACTTTGGCAAAGATAGGGAATCACACTTCAATTAAGTTGACCTCTGTTAAGATTTGGTTGACAAATTCGTTATATATTTCATCTCTAATGAAATCCAACATTTCTTTTTCAGCAAGAATATTTAATTCATTTGCATTATATCTTTTCATAACCATCAGTTTTTTATTAATTTTCTTTGCACCCTTTGAAATCGATAGCATTAAAGAAGATTTTACCTCTGTTTCAAGCGCTCTAAGAGCATCACCAGAATATACATCATAGGTTTTCAATACAAAATCTGAGACTTCAATAATATTCGATTTTTTTTCTTTGATATTTTTATTGACGCCCAATGAAAAGATTAAATGACTTTGAAGTTTTATTGGAATATCTGAATCAAAGTTTAGATCATAGCTATTTAAACCTGTTTCTGAGTAATCAATTACATTGAAGTTACAACAACTAATAAGGAGCAATACAAAACTTTGACAAAATATTTTTACGCAAAAATTACTCACATTTACATTCATACTACAAAATTTATTAATTTATTTTCTACATATATTGTTTTTTTCACATTTGCAGAACCTATATGTGATTTTACGTTATCAACGTTTTTAGCAAGCTCCTCAATTTCAGTTTTTGATTTATTTACCTCGATATTTATCTTCCCTCTAACTTTTCCATTAACTTGAATGATTAGTTCAAATTCTTCTATTGCAAGAAGAGATTCATCAATCTCAGGCCACCAAGACTCAATATTTTTCGCATCATATTCATATTCAGACCAGAGTTGATCACAAATATGTGGTGCAATGGGTGAAAGCATTTTCAGAATAAATACTATTGCCTCATTTAGACAAAATTTACTTGAATCATTGAGCTCATCAACTTTAAATTTTTCAGGTATAAAATTTAAAAGCTCCATAATTGCAGCAATTGCTGTATTAAATCCAAATCTTTTTTCATAGTCATTTTGCACTTTTTTAAGAGTAGCATGAGACTTTCTTCTTAATGCAAGATCATCTTTACTAAATTTAAGATCATCAATCTTTAACTCAATATATTTTTTACCCTCAATGAGCTTCCAAACTTTATTTAAAAATCTTGATGCTCCCTCTACTGATGATTCATTCCATTCAAGACTTTGATCAGGTGGAGAAGTAAACATCATGTACAGTCTTACTGTATCAGCACCATACTTATCAATAAATGATTGAGGATCAACTGTGTTTCCTTTTGATTTTGACATCTTAGCTCCATCTTTAAGTACCATTCCTTGAGTCAAGAGTCTCTTGAATGGTTCGTCTCCTTCAATCATTCCTATGTCTCTTAGCGCCTTATGAAAGAATCTAGAATATAAGAGATGCAAAATTGCATGTTCTATACCTCCAATGTATAGATCAACAGGCAACCAATATTTTGTATTTTCATCAAATATTTGTTTTGAGTTTCCAGCAGAAGTAAATCTAGCGTGATACCAGGAAGAATCCATAAATGTGTCGAAAGTATCAGTTTCTCTTGTTGTGCCATTCCCAAGTTCAACAAAATCTTTAATCTGACTCAGTGGGACCGGAGCTGCTCCATCATCAAGTTCAGGTAAGATAACTGGCATATCATTTTCATCAATGATTTCAGGCTCACCATTTTTATAAATAACTGGAATTGGACATCCCCAGTATCTCTGTCTGCTTACTCCCCAATCTCTTAATCTAAATTGAACTAATTCCTCGCCATAACCATTGTCAATAAGTTCCTGAATTATTTCTTTAGAGGCTTCTTCAGATGTCTTACCATTAAATTTATCTGAATTAACCAATATACCTTTATCAAGTATTGGTAAGTCATCTGTTCGGTCAGACTGAATGACCTGTTTTATATCTAAATTATATTTAGAAGCAAATTCAAAATCTCTTGAATCATGTCCAGGTACGCCCATTACAACACCCGTTCCATAATCCAAGAGTACGAAATTACCAATCCAGATAGGTATCTCTTCTTTTGTAATTGGATGCATTGCTCGAATACCAGTATCAATTCCAAGTTTATCTGCTTTTGCCATATCTGCCTCAGCAGCTTTAGATTCTTTGCATACTTCTAAAAATTTTTTTATTTTTTCATTCTCTTTTGAAATTTTTATTGACATAGGATGATTTGGAGATAGTGCCAAAAAAGAGACACCAAAAATTGTATCTGGCCTAGTTGAAAACGTTGTTAAAAAATCTTTTGTGCCTATTATTTGATACTTTATTTCTGCCCCATTTGATTTACCTATCCAATTTTTCTGCATTAATTTGACATTCTCCGGCCAATCTAAGTCATCAAGAGACTCAAGCAATTCATCGGCGTAGTTTGTAATTTTTATGAACCATTGATCTATTTCTTTAAGTTCAACTTGTGCTCCGGACCTCCAACCTTTTCCATCGATCACTTGTTCATTTGCAAGCACTGTTTCATCAACAGGATCCCAATTAACCATTGATTTTTTTCTATAAACTAGTCCAGCATCAAAGAACTTCTTGAAAATAAGTTGCTCCCATTTGTAATAACTTTCATCACAAGTTCTCAACTCTTTTGACCAGTCATAACTTAAACCAAGAGATTTAAGTTGTGTTTTCATATTTTGAATATTTTGATTGGTCCATTCTTTAGGACTTACTTTATTTTCTATTGCAGCATTTTCTGCAGGAAGACCAAAAGCGTCCCAACCCATTGGTTGAAAAACATTGTAATTTTGCATTCTTTTATATCGTGAAATTACATCACCAATGGTGTAATTTCTAACATGCCCCATATGTAATTTACCAGATGGATATGGGAACATGGAAAGGCAATAAAACTTTTCCCTGTCATCAATTTTTGACTCAAAGGTTTTGTTTGATTCCCATTTTTCTTGAACGGCCTCTTCAATTGATTTTGGATTATATTCTTTGGTCATTTTAACTTTAGGAATTCTTTTTCTAAGTAATTGATTGTATGTTCATTTTCAATAAATNTCTNATCATTTAAAATATCTTGATGAAGTGGTTGATTGGTTTTTATCCCTTCAACGAAAAATTCATCTAAGGCGCTAATCATTCGCTTAATTGCAGATTTTCTTGTGTTAGCTTGAGTGATAATTTTTGCAAGAAGAGAATCATAAAATGGAGGAACATAGTAACCACCATATATATGAGAGTCATATCTTATCCCAAACCCACCAGCAGTATGCATTTTTGAAATAACGCCTGGCGAGGGTTGGAGTGTTTCAGGATCCTCAGCATTTATCCTGCATTCTATTGCATGGCCATTAAAGCTAATTTCATCCTGATTGAGAGTTATTCCTAAATCAAGAGCAATTCTTAATTGTGCTTTCACGATATCAAAACCAGTTATCATTTCTGTGACTGGATGCTCAACTTGAATCCTAGTATTCATCTCTATGAAATAAAAATTCTTATTTTCATACAAGAACTCTAAAGTTCCGACACCTTCATAATTGATTTCTTTACATAAATTCACACATGAATCTAAAATATTTTGAAGGTTTTGAGAATCAATGTCTAAAGCCGGAGCTTCCTCAATTATTTTTTGATGTCTTCTTTGCATACTGCAGTCTCTGGTGCCTAAATGAATCGCATTACCTTTTCCATCACCAACAATCTGAACTTCAATATGTCTAGGATTTTCTATAAATTTTTCTATATAAATTTTATTGTTACCAAATGCATTACCTGCCTCTTGCATCGTTATGTCTATCGTGCTTAAAAGCTCATCTTCTGCTTCAACGATTCTCATGCCTCTTCCGCCGCCGCCGGCTGTAGCTTTTATGATTACAGGATAGCCAATGTTGTTTACTATTGTTTTGAGTTGTTCATCATCCTCAGGAAGATCATCAGAATAACCAGGAACAATGGGGATATTAAACTTTGAGACAAATGCTTTAGCAGTTATTTTATCTCCCATCTTTCTTATTGTGTCAGAATTAGGCCCTATAAATTTAAAACCACTTTTATCACATTGTTCAGCAAAGTCTGGATTCTCAGCGAGGAAACCATATCCAGGATATATTGCATCAACTTCAGTTAATTCTGCAGCTGATAGTATTGAAGGAACATTCAAGTAGCTCTCAGCTGGAATTGCTGGCCCTATACAAACAGTCTCATCAGAGAATTTTAGATGTTTTAAATCTTTATCTATTTCAGAATATACACTGACCGTTTTAAGGCCTAACTCTCGGCAAGCCCTTAAGGCACGAAGAGCTATTTCTCCTCTGTTGGCAATTAGGATTTTTTTTGACATTTATTCGATAACAATAATTGTTTGACCAAATTCAACCGGTTGTCCATCATCAACCTCAATAGATGATATTTTTCCATCAAATTCAGATTTGATTTCATTCATCATTTTCATTGCTTCGATAATACATAGGACATCTCCTTTGTTAACAATGTCACCAACCTTTACAAAAGGCTCTTTATCAGGACTTGGTTTTCTATAAAAAGTTCCAACAATTGGCGATGTGACTTGATTACCTTTTATTTCGTTTTCAATTTGATTATTATCAATTTTGTTAATTGATTGAGATTCATTGTTAATGCCAATTTATCTTGAAGAACTTTTATTTCCCCAGAAGATTTTGAAATTCTCACTGATTCTTCCCCTTGACTTACTTCAATTTCGTTCAAATTTGAAGCTTCAAGCATCTCAATTAACGTTTTAATTTTTCTAATATCCATAAGATTACCTATTTGTTTTCTATTATTTCTTTTAAAGCCATAATGTAACCATTAGTCCCATGCCCACTAAAAACCTTATGTGCTATGTCTGAAAAATATGATTTTTTTCTAAAATCTTCTCTAGAATTTATGTCTGAAATGTGAACTTCATAAAATGGTATCTTTACAGCAAGTAAAGCATCTCGAAGAGCAACACTAGTGTGCGTATANCCGGCAGGATTAAAAATTATTACATCTACCTGATTTTCATATGCATTTTGAATAGAGTTAATTAACTCGTGTTCAGCATTGCTCTGGAAAAACTCAATCTCACAATTTGACTCATGCGCTAAATTTTTTAATTTTTCTTCAATAGAGGCAAGGCTTTCAGATCCATAAATATCTTCTTCTCTTAAGCCAAGAAGATTTAAATTGGGACCATTTAGCACTAATATATTCATTTAACAGATTTTAACCGATTTTAGAGAATTTTAAACGAATTTATAAAATATATTTCTGTATTGGATAACAAAACCCCTGTTCTGCACATCCCTGATAAAAAATCGCATGATCTGATTCATCATAATTATCGTTAAATACAATTTTTAAATAATCTTTATAAATTTTAGTTTTACCAAAATACTCATCTTCAGTTTCATAGACTGATGATTCTAATATTTTATACCTAATAGGTTCTTTCTTATTTTGAATCTTAATTGAGTCGAAATATAAATAATAATTCTCTCGAATTCTCCATTCAACATATATTTTATTATTTTCATTTTTAGTGCTTATAACGAATACTTCATTCGCAGGAAGTATTTTTTCTTGTTTAAACAAATAATTATTTTCATCAGATAAAACATCTGTTTGAAAATTCATAAGCAATGCAAAAATAAATAATGACTTTTTCATCTGTAAGTAGGATAAACTTCTGNAAATATATTGTGAAGTATTTCTTTTATTATAATTTTAAAATTAATGGCGACTCTATATTTCTGAGAAGAAAAAATTTTAATAATCTTTCATGAAGCATTTCGTCAATTATAATTTATAGATGCTATTAAATTTTTTAGTTAATTTTTACTTATTGATTCCAGTATGGTTAATCAAACTAATTTGTATTTTTAATAAAGATATAAAAAGAGAATATATTTTCGACCCACAATCAAAACTATTAATCTATCTATTTCCAAAACTTGAATTGCAAAATGTAAAAAATAATGAGATTAAAAATTTGAGAAGTGCAATTGAAAAAAGAAGAACTAATTTAAGAATTTCAAAAAAACCTAAAAAAGAAATTAAAAAAGTTGACCATTACCTTGATAAAGATGAATCAATTTTACTCCGTGAATATTCACCATACAAAGTAGACAATAAAAATATTATTTTATTTTTTCATGGAGGAGGTTATGTTCTAAATTCTGTTTTTACCCATGATGATATGGTTGCATATTTTTCTGAAAAATTAAGAACAAGGATCTTTTCTCTAGATTATAAACTTGCTCCTGAAAATAAATTTCCTGCAGCATTAGAGAATGCAATTCAAGCAGTTGAGTGGTTAGAAGATAAAAATATTTCAAGTGCAAATATTAGCTTATGTGGAGATAGTGCCGGAGGTCATTTAGCTGCATCTCTCACACATCATTTTACTAATGAAGACAAAAAAATTCATAGTCAGTTTTTGATGTATCCAATGTGTGATCCTAATTGTGATTCTGAGTCACATAAGATTTTTGGTGATAAATATTTTTTGACTAATCAGGCTATGAAATGGTTCTGGAAACATCTGCAGAAAGATGAAATTGATATGACAGATGAAATGTTTAATCTTTTATTGATTAATAAAAAAATAACCGCAGATCATACATTTATAATAACTGCAGGTTTTGATCCGTTACATGACGAAGCTGAAAAATATGCCTCTCTTTTACACAATATGAACAATAATGTGAAACAATTACATTACCCATCTATGTTTCATGGTTTTGCAACTATGACAAGATTAAAAACCGCAAATAGAGCTGTAAATGATTTTTTAAGAGAGTACAAAAAGATTTTATGAAAAATATAGTAGAGGTAAAAAATTTAAGTATTAATTTTAAAGTTAGAGATGGATCATTCTCTGCTGTAAAAGATATTAGTTTTAATATCGAAAATAATAAAACTTTAGCTTTAGTTGGAGAATCCGGNTCAGGAAAATCAGTAACCGCTATGTCGATTATGCAATTGTTACCCATGCCACAAGCGTCATATGATTTACCTTCATCTATAACATTCAACGGCAAAGAAATAATTGGTGCTTCAAAAAAAGATCTTCTCTCCATAAGAGGTAATATTATTTCTATGGTTTTTCAAGAACCTATGACTTCATTAAATCCTTATCATAAAGTTGGCGATCAGATTACTGAATCAGTTTTACTTCATACCGATAAATCAAAAAAAGAAGCTTATGAAGAAGCAATTGAATTAATGAGGCTTGTAGAAATCGATGATGTTGAGAGAAGATTTAAATCTTATCCTCATGAATTATCTGGAGGGCAGAGACAAAGAATTATGATCGCAATGGCTTTGGTGAATAAACCCAAACTCTTAATTGCTGATGAACCAACAACGGCCCTTGATGTAACTATTCAAGCACAGATTCTTGATTTAATGTCTAAATTAAAAAAAGAATTAGGAATGTCAATTTTATTTATTACACATGACTTAGGTTTGGTGAAAGAATTTTCTGATCAAGTTTGCGTCATGCAGGATGGAAAAATTGTTGAACAGGGTAATACTTCTACTGTCTTTGAAAATCCGTCACATCCATATACTCAAAAACTTCTTAATGCAGAGCCTCAACCAAAAGAAAATATCAATGGTGAACTAAATCCTTTGATTGAAATTGATGGCCTAAATGTTTTTTATACAATGCCATCAATAAATTTTCTAAAGAAAAATAAATTTCATGCAGTTAAAGATGTATCTCTTAACATATACAAGAATACAACTATTGGTTTAGTTGGCGAATCTGGTTCTGGCAAGTCGACTCTTGGGAAAGCCATTGCTAATTTAATTAATTTTGATGGAAAAATAGCATTTAATGGTCAAGAAATCGCAAAATCTTCTAAGGATATAAAGAAACACATACAAATAGTATTTCAAGATCCATATGGATCATTGTCTCCTCGTATGACTGTAGGAGAGATAGTTGGAGAGGGACTTGGAGTTCATTTTAGATTGAGTAAAAAAGAATCCACTTCAAGAATAGATAAAGTTTTAACAGACGTTGGTATTGAATTGAGCTCAAAAAATAAGTATCCCCATGAATTTTCAGGAGGACAAAGACAAAGAATTGCGATTGCACGCTCATTAATAATGAATCCTGCATTTATGATTTTAGATGAACCTACATCAGCTTTAGACCGCTCAATTCAAATTCAAGTTATAAACTTATTAAAAGATATTCAAGATGAGTATAAGCTTACATATTTATTTATCAGCCATGATTTAAAGGTTATAAGATCAATGTCAGATTATATTTTTGTAATGAAAGATGGAAAAATAGTAGAATCTGGCATCTCGAGTGATGTTTTTGAGTATCCAAAAGAAAAATATACTAAAAAATTACTCGCAGCTGCGTTAAGATACGCATCCGATTAAATATTAAACATATAAATGAGCTCAAGAAAATATTCAAAAGAGTTAGTTGATGGTCCAAATCAAGCAGCTTCAAGGTCTATGCTTAGGGGTGTTGGTTTTACATCAGAGGACTTTACAAAGCCTTTCGTTGGGATTGCATCAACTGGTGCAAAAGTAACTCCATGTAATATGCATATAAATAAACTTTCCGAGATTGTTGAAGATTCTATAAATAATTCAGGTGGCAAGGGAGTACTTTTTAATACTATTACAGTATCTGATGGCATCTCAATGGGTACACAGGGAATGAAATATTCACTTATATCAAGAGAAGTTATTGCAGACTCAATTGAAACTGTCGTTGGATGCTTAGGTTATGACGGGTTAATTGCTATTGGTGGATGTGACAAAAATATGCCTGGATGTCTCATTGGTATGGCTAGGCTTGATAGACCTTCTATTTTCATTTATGGAGGATCAATAAAACCTTCAAATGAAAATACTGACTATGTAACCGTATCAGAAAAAGTTGGTGAATTTTCAAAAGGCGAAATTAATGAAGATCGGTTAATTCATTATGAAAAAATTTCTGTTGAAGGCCCTGGATCATGTGGTGGTATGTATACTGCAAATACAATGGCATCTGCTGTAGAAGCTTTAGGAATGAGCTTGCCTGGAAGCAGCAGTCAAGATGCTGTCTCAGAATCAAAAAAAGATGACTGTGTATCAGCTGGTGAAGCAATTATGAATTTATTAGAAAGTGACATAAAGCCGTCTGACATTATGACTAGGGAAGCTTTTGAAAACGCTATTACAGTTGTTATAGCACTTGGCGGATCAACTAATGCAGTTCTTCATTTATTAGCAATTGCTCATTCAATCGGTGTTGAATTAGAACTTGATGACTTTACGAAAATCGGAAAGGAAACTCCAGTTCTTGCTGACCTTAAGCCTTTTGGAAGTCACTATATGTCTGAATTGAATGCAAACGGAGGAATTCAACCATTAATGAAATTATTGCTTGATAAAGGACTGCTGCATGGAGACTGTCTAACAGTTACCGGTAAAACTCTCAGTCAGAACCTAGAAAATGTAACTCCTTATGAGAAAAAAAATATCATTAGAGATTTTGATAATCCTATTAAAGAAAATAGTCATCTCAGAATTATGTATGGAAATTTAGCTGTTGATGGAGCTGTTGCCAAAATTACTGGTAAAGAAGGGACTTCTTTTGAAGGTAATGCACGAGTTTTTAATTCTGAAGAGGAGGGAGTTGAAGCTATATTATCGAATTCAATTAATGATGGTGATGTAATAGTAATTAGGTATGAAGGACCTAAAGGCGGACCGGGTATGAGAGAAATGTTAAAACCAACGTCAGCAATTATGGGATTAGGTTTAGGAGATAAAGTTGGATTTATTACAGACGGTCGTTTTTCAGGGGGCACACATGGATTTGTGGTAGGACATATTTCACCAGAAGCAGCAGAGGGTGGAAACATCGCTCTTGTAGAAAATGGAGATACAATCTTAATTGATGCTGAAAATGATCAATTGATTCTTAAAGTTGAAGATAAAGTTCTAGATGAAAGAAGATCTAATTGGACTAATCCAATTAAGACTCCAAAAAAAGGAGTGCTTGCTAAATATGCAAAGAGTGTAAAATCTGCAAGTTTAGGTGCTACGACAGACTAATATGATAGACAGAAAATTTCCAAAAAGCAGACTGCGAAGACTTAGAAGAAGTTCTAATCTAATAAATCTAGTATCGGAAAATACTTTAAGTGCTAATGATCTTATTCAACCATTATTTATTAAAGAAGATTTAGATGGCTCTGAACCGATAGATTCAATGCCTAATATAAATAGGTATGGCTTAAAAGATATTTTGAAAGAAATTGAAGATGTTTTACATAATGGAATAAATACTATTGCATTATTCCCAGTCATTAATCCAGATAAAAAAGATGAAAATGGTGGCGAAGCTGTTAATGAAAATAATCTTATTTCAACAGCCATTAAAAATATAAAAAAAGAATTCCCTGAGATTATTTTAATTGCTGATGTTGCTTTGGATCCTTATACATCTCATGGTCATGATGGAGTTCTTTTAGACGGTATTGTTGATAATGATTCAACTCTAGATGTTCTAGTTGAGCAGTCATTGGTTCTAGCTAATGCTGGTGCAGATATAATTGCGCCATCAGATATGATGGATGGGCGAATTAAGTTTATCAGAGAAGTTTTAGAGAATTCTAATCTAAAAGACACTATATTACTCTCATATGCAGCTAAATATAATTCAAAATTTTANGGACCCTTTAGAGATGCTGTTGACTCAGCTTCAAATTTAGGCGAGTCCTCTAAGTCAAGTTACCAAATGAATCCAAGTAATATAAATGAGGCTTTGCAAGAAGTAGCAATGGATATAAATGAAGGCGCAGATATAGTAATGGTTAAGCCTGCAATGCCTTATTTAGATGTTATTCATGCCATAAAACAAGAATTTAAAATTCCAACTTTTGCATATCAAGTTAGCGGAGAATATAGCATGCTTAAGCTTGCCATAGAGAAAGGATGGCTTCATGAGGATGTTATGCTAGAATCACTTCTCAGCATAAAAAGGTCAGGCGCAGATGCAATACTTACATATGCTGCAAAAGATATCGCAAAGGAGATTTCTAAATAATGAGTGATGTAGTTGAAGTACAAAATTCTGAAGACTTTCAAGAAAAGGTAATTCAATCTGATAAACCAGTTTTAGTAGACTTTTGGGCTGAATGGTGCGGCCCATGCAAACAACTGGCTCCTTTAGTTGAAGAAATAGCTAAAGAGCATAAAGATGAAATAACAGTGTGCAAGATGGATGTTGATAATAATAGGGATACAGCAGCATCATATGGCATAAGATCAATACCTACTTTGATGATTTTCTCAAACGGTGAACTTGTTGGTACAGAGATTGGAGCACTTACAAAACAACAACTTGACGAATTTGTTAGATCAAAAATTTAAAATTTTATCTAATAAACTTTGATTCTTAATTAAAAAGAGTTATTATTTTTGTTCCAGATTTAGAAAACATTCCAGTTTTAAAAAAAATTCAAAAGATTATATTGGGGAAAATTTATGAATCTTAGTGAAATAAAAGATAAGCCTATTAGCGAATTGGTTGATATTGCCTCTGAGTTAGGCTTGGAAGATCTTGGCCGTTTAAAAAAACAAGAAATTATTTTTCGTATTTTTAAACACAAGGCATCTGAAGGAACTGACATATTTGGTGGGGGAGTTTTAGAGATTTTAAATGATGGATTTGGATTTCTAAGATCGCCTCAAGGATCTTATTGTGCAGGTGAAGATGATATTTACGTTTCACCAAGCCAAATAAGAAAATTTGGACTTAGAAAAGGTGACTCTGTCGAAGGAAAAATTAGGACACCAAAAGATAAAGAAAGATATTTCGCTTTAATCCAAGTAGATACTATCAACGGTGAAGAGCCTGCTAAGACTAAAAATAAAATTCTTTTTGAAAACCTTACGCCACTTTTTCCAACAGAAAGATTGATGCTTGAGCAAGGAAGTGGCTCAAATGAAGATCTTTCATCAAGAATTATTGATTTAATTGCTCCAGTTGGAAAGGGACAAAGGGGTTTAATAGTTTCACCTCCAAAAGCAGGTAAAACTTTAATGCTTCAAAGCATCGCTCACTCTATAAAGGCTAACAATCCAGAAGTAGAGCTAATAGTTTTACTTATTGACGAAAGACCAGAAGAGGTTACAGATATGTCAAGAACTGTTAAAGGTGAGGTTGTTGCAAGTACTTTTGATGAGCCGCCAACTCGTCATGTTCAAGTTGCAAATATGGTTATTGAAAAAGCAAAGAGACTTGTTGAACATAAAAAAGATGTCGTAATTTTACTTGATTCGATTACAAGACTTGGTAGAGCATATAACTCAGTCCAGCCCGCATCTGGGAAGATCTTAAGTGGAGGAGTAGACTCAAATGCTCTTGAAAGACCAAAAAGATTTTTTGGCGCTGCTAGAAATTTAGAAGAGGGCGGAAGTCTTACAATTATTGCGACTGCATTAGTTGAAACTGGGTCAAAGATGGATGAAGTTATTTATGAGGAATTCAAAGGAACCGGTAATATGGAAATTCATCTTGAAAGAAAAATAGCAGAGAAAAGAATCTATCCTGCTATAAACATAAGGAGATCAGGAACTAGAAGAGAAGATCTTCTAACATCAGACGATGAACTTCAAAGAATGTGGGTGTTAAGAAAAATTTTGGACGAAATGGAGGATGCCCAGGCAATACAATTTTTAATAGATAGAATTAAAACTCATAAAACTAATGATGAGTTCTTCAACTCTATGAAAAATGGAAATGGTAAAAAAACTAAATAGCTTTTTTTATATCATCTAATAAACTGTCAGAAAAATAATCAATTATTTTTGATTCGTAACCCATTTGAGATATTTCACTTTTAACTCTTTTTGATATTGAAAATAACGTCACATCGTTATCTTTACTGTGAATATTTTTAAAATACATTTTCGCAGATAATACACTTGTAAAAATTACTGCTGATGCATACTCAAACTCAGATCTTAGATCATTATAATTATTGAGTTCTATCCTCTCATAACAAATAATTTCTTCAGAAAATGCCATATTTTCGTCAAGGAATTCTTTAATTTTATTTAGACCATCAACTCCTTTTACAATAAGGAATCTTCTTCCTGAGAGGTTTTTTCCAAGTAAAGAAATTAACTCATCAGATCCTGGTGGTGTTGGGCAACTTGACTCAACGCCATAGCTAGAAAGAATAAATTTTGTTGATCGCCCCATTGTATATATATTTTTTTTATTACAAATTTCAAAGTTTTTAAAATTTTTTACTGAGGCAGTGCTTTGAAATATAACATCTGTAAAGATACCTTCTGGCAATAAGTAATTAATAGGCCTAATTTTAAAAAGAGGAATATTTTTTATCATCTCCTCTTCATTAGCGATTAATGGAGATGAGCTAGTATCAATGATGTTCATTTAATAAATTTAACCCATTATTTGCTGTTATATCTTTGTATAACTGATCAACGTTATTACCTGAAAAAGTAATAAATTTATCTCTTCCAAAGATTTCACCCTGTAAAAAACCGTTTGAAGCAAAAATTGAAATTGCTGAATTACAATTAGCATTTAATTTTTTCAATAAATTTCTTTCCATTTTAATTTGTTCATTAAGTTCTTTCATTTGGTCGAACAATAATGATGATTTTATAAAATCTCCCACTTTAGAACCTTCTTTCCATTGAACAGCTAAAACACCCTGACCTGAGCAAGTTATATGTTCCAGTTGTTTATAATTTTGCTTTTTCAGAAGAGAACTCAATCTAGATAATCCTGCCTCTGCTAATATGATGCAATCGTACATACCATCATTAAGTTTTTTAATTCTGGTATCTATGTTTCCGTTTAGAAGTTGAATATTTTTGGCATTCATATGAAATTTTGCTTGCATGATCCTTCTTAAGCTTGATGTACCAAGTTTCATATTTTTTTCAAAAACTGTATCTGTATCATTTCTAAATATTATTAAGTCATTTATTTTTCTCTTTTGAGTTTCGATAAAGTAAAAATGTTTTAAACCTTCAGTCTCCTGAGCGGGCATGTCTTTGGCTGAGTGAATAGCAATGTCTACAGAATTTTTTTGAATCATTTGCTCAATTTCATTCACGAAGTTCGCCTTATCGAACATTACTTCGCCTTTAGCACTCATTTTGTCTCCACTCGTTAATACTTCAACTAATTTATAATCTTCTAATAAAAAAGCCTTTGAAAAAATTTCCACTTGCTTTAGCGCTAATTTTGAAGATCTAGATGCTATTCTTATTGTCATATTTTAAAAAGAGTGCTCTCACGTCACCGACATTTTTTTCTTTTAATACTGAAAATGTCTCAGGTATTTGAAAGCTTGAAAATTTACTGAACTCTAAATAAATTTTACATGATCTCATTAAAGTTTTGTTGTTAGCTAAAGAATCTAATACAGATGTTTCAATATCAGAATTAAAAGGAGGATCTATTAATATTAGATCAAGATTTGATAAATCGCTTTTCTTTATCCAGCTTAATCCATCTTTAAATAAAACCATTGATTTTTCATTTAAATCCAATTTTTTGATTGCTATCTTTAAAGTTTGATAATTTTTTTTATTAAGTTCTATAAAAATTGTTTTTTTTGCACCCCTTGATAGAGCTTCAATACCTAATGCACCAGTTCCAGCAAAAAGATCGAGGCATTCCATTCCTTTGATTTCAAATTGAATCCAGTTAAATAAAACTTCTCTTAGTTTGCTAGAAGTTGGTCTCAAGGAATTCTTAAAATCAAAGGGAATATTTTTACCTTTTAAGTATCCACCAGTTATCCTTATATTATTTTTCATCTAAATTATTTTTCTTTAAGTATAATTCATAGTATGAGTGTTCAAGATAATTTTAGATTGGCTATGAGAAGATATGTTTATTCTGTTAGCATAATGTCCAATAAAGATGTATCAGGCAACCTAAATGCCATCACAGTTTCTTCAGTAACTTCAATATCCATGGAACCACCAAGCCTATTGGTATGTATTAATAAAAATTCAAGAATACATGATAGCTTAGTACTTGAATCAGAATTTTGTATAAATTTATTAAGCAAAGAACAGGAAAATCTTTCAAATGTTTGTTCAGATGAAGAAAAATATGATCAAAGATTTGATGATAAGAATTGGAATCACGAAGGTGTACCATATCTTCAGAATGCTCAATCAAATATATTTTGCAAAATTGATAAATTAACTTCCTATCATACTCACACAGTTGTGATTGGAACGGTCTTGGATTCCATGTTTAAAGATAATATTGCCACCCTTACTTATGTGGATGGCAAATATGAATGATTTATTGAGTGGCTCTTATAAATTTCTTAATATAAGAATTTAAATCATTATTAATACTATTTAGTGCCATAAATGGAGTGTCTGGCATATCCAATAATTTACTAGGTACTACTTCAAGTTTTCTAAGCAGACCCACTAGACCATGCATTTTTGCCCATAGATCTATGCAAGTTTCAGATATGAATTCAGAATCTTTATTTGATGAATATTCTGTAAATAAAGAAAGAAGGTGATGGTATGTTTGATTTGCCGCCTGAAACAAATGTGGATATTTAGTGAAATCAGTTACTGCTGTCCCAAACATCAAGTCATATGTATTTGCGTTCTTGACGCCAAAAGCAACATATTCCTCTCCTAAGAATATCAAATTTTCTTCTATATTTTTTGATTTAACTTTTGAAATTGTTTTATAAAGTTTATTAAATCCTTCTTTAGCTATTTCTGCATATAGGTCTTCTTTTGTTTTGAAATGTCTATAAGGAGCTGTTTGAGACACATTACTTTCTTTAGCAAGACTTCTTATACTCAATTTTGTATATCCATCTCTTTCACACATTTTACATGCGCAATCTATGAGTTCCTGCTTTAAATTGCCGTGATGATAGGACTTCATATAGTATTTTTTAATGTTGACACTGCTAACATATTCATTTAATGTTTACACTGCATACATTAGTTTTTTTAAAAAAAAATGTCAAATCTGAGTACTTTGAAGTCTTTTTATTTCATGTCACTATTTTTTAGTGCTTTTATTCAATCCGTTGAGGTTTTGGAAGTAAAGATTTTAGATTCATATACGATAACTAAAGAATTTCCAGGAAAGCTTCTTCCAACAGAACAATCAAAATTAGCTTTTGAAATATCAGGAAAAATAAAGAACATTTATGTTGATGTTGGAGACTCAGTTGAAAAAGGAGATATTCTTGCAAAGTTAGATGATAGAGAGGCTCTTGCAAGATTAAATCAAGCAAAGGCTAGCTTTGATTTATCAAAACAAATCTTAGAAAGATTTCAAGACTTAAAAAGTCAAGGACACATATCAATTCAAGAACTTGATAAAGCTCAATCAGACTTCATTATCGCTAAATCTGAATTTGAATATTTTAAAGTTAAGCTCGAACAAACAAATCTCATATCGCCTTTTAAAGGTGTAATACAAGATAGGTTTATTGATACAGGAACTGTTATCAATCAGGGAGTTCATGTTTTAGAAATTATTGATTCAAACAATGTCGAGGCTCACATTTCATTACCTGTTAGTTATTTGAATGATATGAAAGTAGGAAAAAAATATAAATTCAAAATTGATGGAGATATAAAAGAGGCATTATTTTACCGTCTTGCTCCAATGTCTCCTGGTGGATCTGATAGCAGACTTGCAATTTTTAAATTTGATGAATTCATAAAACCTGGATCAATAGCAAATTTAAACTTACAAATAAATAAATCCTCTAGAGGGACATGGGTGCCTTTAAAATCTCTATCTCAATCAGATCAAGGTTTGTGGGCTTTGTATACAATTAATGAACAAAATATTGTTGTAAGAGATCTTGTTCAAATTATTTATTTTGAAGATGAATATGCTTTTGTTCGTGGAACGATTAAAGATGGAGATCTCATTGTTCTTGGCGGTGCAGCAAAAATTATTCCTGGAAAGATTATCAATTAAATATGAAATTTATAAGTATTTTTCTTGATAGACCAAGAATATTATTTTTAACATTAGCATTTATTCTTTTAACCGGAATATCATCAATTCTCACGGTACCAGTTCAAGAAAATCCAGAATTGGCTGAAAGATGGGGCAATGTTTCGGTATTTTATCCAGGCGCAACTCCAGAGAGGATCGAAACACAGGTCGTTAATGATTTGGAAATTAAACTCAGAGAAATTGTTGAAATTGATGAACTTGACTCAATAATCTCGCAGGGATATTCAAAATCTCATATTGAATTAGAAGATAGTGTCCCGCCTGCAAAAATTGAGGAAACATGGTCAAGAATTCAAGATAAAGTTGATCAGATTGTTCCGCCTCAAGGATCGACAATTATTTTAAACAGAACTGCAGGACCACCAATTACATTGGAATACATTATCGATTGGAATGGTGAAGGTGATCCTCCTTTGATAATGATGTCACGTTTAGCTGAGCAGCTAAAACGAAAGCTTAGCTCAATACCTTTAACAAAAGAAACAGCAATTTATGGCGGAACAGATGAAGAAATTTTAGTGGAAGTAGATTCTGCAAAAATGTCTTCGTTAAACTTGACCTATCAAGAAGTAGCTAACGCAATTAAATCTTTTGACAACAAAAAACCAATAGGAGTAATTTCTGATCAGTATTCAGAATTCCTTATTAGGCTCAAGGATAACATTACCAATCCGCAAAAAATTGGAGAGATTCCTTTAAAGGTAATTAACGAATCTCAAATTATAAGATTGCAAGATATTGCAAAAATATCGATAGAAGCAGCAAGTCCAATTGAAGATATTTTCTTATATAACGGCAAACAAGTTATATCTGTATCAACTACTGGGACAATGTCACAACGTGTTTATGATTATGTTGATAGAGTTGAACAGCTTGTTTCTGAAACACGACAGGTTCTGCCTGAAGAATTTTCAATCATAAGGATTTATGACGAATCAAAATATGTTTCGTCAAAGTTTAATGAGCTTATTAAAAGTTTTTCCTTGGCTGCGTTTTTTGTTTTGAGCTTAAGCTTTTTATTACTTGGAATTAGACCAGGAATTATTGTTACAGCAATTTTGCCTTTTTCGGTTTCATTAGTATTGCTTGGTTGCAGATTGATCGGATTGCCGCTTCATATGACATCAATTACNGGAATAATTATCGCTCTTGGCTTGCTGATTGATAATGGAATTATTGTTGTTGAAGATTATAAATTTCGAAGGTCCCAAGGATTGTCTATAAAAGATTCTATTAATGAAACTCTAATTCAATTAACAACGCCATTAGCTGCGGCCACAGGAACAACTGTTTTTGCTTTTATGCCAATTGTGACTGGAGAGGGATCAAGTGTAGAGTTTGTTGGAGGACTTGCAATTACAGTCATAATGTCAATTGTCTCATCGCTATTATTAGCATTAATTTTAGTACCAGTTTTGATGAGTTATATGGAAAAAATTCCTTACTTTGCAAATATTAAGGTTCATGAAGAGGGTTACAGTAACGAAAAATTATTATCTCAATACAGGAAATTTTTACATTGGGCTTTTTCTCTTCCCAGAAGAGCAATATTGCTGTCGGCATCATTGCCAATTTTAGGGTTTCTATCTTTTACATTTATCGACAAAGACTTTTTCCCATCAAGTGATAGAGACATGTTTAGAGTTCACATAGAACTTCCACAAAATTCATCTACTTTAAAGACAGCTGAGCGAGCAAAACTTGTGAGAGAACAGATTCTTGAGAGCAATTTAATTGATATTGAGAAAGACTATTGGTTTGTAGGTAGATGGATGCCAAGAGTCCTGATGAATATTGTTGGTGGAAAAGAAAAAACAGGATCAAACAATTGGGCTCAAGCAGTTTTTTTTGCAGATGATTATTATGAGATGATTGATAAACTACCAGAACTCTCAAGACTCATTGTGGCTAAAAATCCAGATGTTGTAATTTATATTGATAGCTTTTTTTCAGGACCACCATTTTTTTCTGATATTAGATATGACATATTTGGTGATGATGAAAATGTATTAGTTGCATTGGGATCTGAGCTTGAATTAATAATCAATAATGCTCCAGATATCAGTCATACTAAGTCAGAAGCTACAAATTCAAGTACAAATATAGAGTTTGAATTCGATAGTTCTAGCATTTCACTATCTGGAAGCAGTACTGAGAAATTTGCTAATGAGCTTTTTGCATCAAATAATGGATTAGTAATTAGCTCAATGCTTGATTCAAATATTGAAATACCAATTAGGGTCAAAGGAACAGTAAATAATTCAAACATAACTGGAGACTCAAGTTTACTATCTTTAGCTACATCAAATGGTATAGATACTGTTGGCAATTTCGGTAAAACATTACTCAATAAAAGATCAAGCACTATAACAAGAATTAGCAGCCAAAGAGTTAATATTGTTGAGGGTTGGGTTTGGACAGGAACACTTGCTTCTGAAACTGAAAATTATATTAAAAATGATGTTGAAGAATTTAGAAAAAATTTACCTCCAGGCTATTCGATTAAACAAAGTGGTGAAGCAGAGGTAAGAGGTGATTCACAATCTCAAATTTGGTCATCGGCAATAATTTATATTTTATTAATTACTATTGGACTTGTTTTTGCATTAAATTCTTTCAGAGAGACTTTATTAATTCTTTCTGTTGCAATTCTTTCGATCGGTCTTTCTTTCATTGGATTAATAATTGGACAACAAAACTTTGGCTTCATTGCAACAATTGGCGCCATAGGTTTAATTGGACTTTCAATTAATGATTCAATCATTGTTTTATCTCATATAAAAGAGAGAGCTAAGAAATCTTTGATGACGAAATCAGATTTAATAGAAGTTGTTATAAGATCTACACGTCATATTATTACTACCTCCTTAACAACTTTAGGAGGTTTTTTGCCTTTGATATTTGCGAGTGTTTTCTTTAGGCCATTAGCTTGGGCAATGAGTGTTGGAGTTCTCGGCGCAACACTAACTGCACTATTATATATTCCTGCAATATATATTTTATTAAACAGAGTTAGAGATTAGCGCATTCTTTGGAGCAGAAATAGAGCCCTTTATTTTGAATTACTAAGGACTCATGAACATATGTTTTACACGCATGGCAACTCATCATTAGATCAGACTTTTGATCATTTTTTTTAAATTTAGATGATATATATGCTTTACCAAGCTTAATAAAAAAATATATTAATAGTGGAGCAAAAAGAGGAATTATTTTGATAATCACTTAGTTATTTCTTGGCCTTGATTCATCAAGAAAGTTCCAAGACCATCTTCTTTGTCGGGTTGTGTTTTCATTTTCTTGATTAGGATAATTTATATTTATAACAACTCTAACGTCCTCTAGAAGCTCTGAGTATCCCAAAGCTTCATAACAGTTTTCTAAAATCTTTAAGGCTCTATAGTTTTCGCTTGAGTTTGGAATATTTTCAATAACATAGTTAGCTCTTCTGATAGCACCAACGTATGCATTTATTGAATAATAATAGTCTGCAGCAGCTAATTCGTTTTTTGCAATCATATTTCTAAGATACACGTTTCTTTGTTTAGCATATTGAACATATTGACTATCTGGAAATCTGGTAAGAAATTCAGTTAATTCTGCGAAAGATTGCTTCGCACCTGAAATATCTCTATTAGAGAGGTCTGTATCTGAAAATCTTATTAATAGATCTCGATCTCGGGTATAACTTGATAGCCCTTTCATAAAATATGCATAATCAATGTTTGGATGTCTAGGATGCAATCTTATAAATTTTTCAGCAGAAGAATGAGCAGCCTCTGTCTCAGAATTCATAAAGTGTGCNTATATTAACTCTACTTGTGCTTGCTCAGCATATTTACCAAAAGGATACATATTCTCTATTGCTTCTAAAGATTCGATAGCTCCATTAAAGTTGTTAGAATTCATTCTTCTTTGAGCTTGGTCATAATATATTTTTTCTGGTTGCTCTACTTCTGGACCATCCGAATTACAGCTTACAACGATAAAAGATATCATTGGTAAAATTAGAAATGTTCTTATTAAATTTATCATTTATGTTGGCTATTTTAACTGCATAATTACATTTTGCGATTTAAAAACATAAAATTAGAACAAATTTTTAAAAGTTAGTTCACATGACAGCTATAAAAAAGGTACCTGGAAGTCTTTCAAATATGCGACTTGATAAAGTCTCAGCTGAAATTTTTGAAGATTTTTCCAGAACTCAATTAAAAAAATGGATTATTGAAGGCAGAATATTGCTAAATGGTGATATATCTTCACCAAAAGAAATCGTCCAAGAAAACGATGAGATTGAAATCAATCCTGTTTCAGAAGAAAAAGTTAGCTGGGAGCCTGAAGATATTCATATTGATGTGATTCATGAAACAGAGCATTATTTAATAGTTGATAAGCAACCAGGTATAGTAATGCACCCTGGGGCTGGTTGTAAAAATGGGACTTTAGCAAATGGCCTTGTTCATCACTATCCAGAGTTAAAAAATTTACCNCGATGTGGCATTGTTCATAGATTAGATAAAGATACTTCAGGAATCCTGGCAGTAGCCAGAACAGAGGGATTTCGAAACTACTTTGTTTCACTGTTGCAAGAGAGAAAGATCAAAAAAAGCTATAAAGCCATTGTCGTTGGTAATGTTATAGGAAGTTTTAGAATCAATGATCCTATTGGTCGAGATAAAAACAATAGATTAAAGATGGCTATAAGATCAGACGGAAAAGAATCAGAGTCTTTTATTCAAAAAGAAAAAAGTTATGATAATTATTCTTTGTTAAATGTTTCTATACTTACTGGTAGAACTCATCAAATCAGAGTGCATTTAGCAAACAATCAATTACCTATAATTGGTGATAAAACATACAATCCTGCCGGACGTATTGCAAAAAATACTTCACCTGAATTAATTGAAATAATAAGAAATTTTCCAAGACAAGCTCTTCATTCATTTGAGTTAACTTTTTTTGATCCATATTTAAAAAATGATGTATCTTTTTTTTCGGACATGCATAAAGACATGCTCAAGCTTTTAGATGAAATTAAAAAACATACTTAAATAGATTAAAAAGCTTGTTTTTATAAGCAAATTTAATGTATAAACCACTACCCAAGGTAAAAATATGAAATTAGCTGGAAATGATATGTTGATTCAATCCCTTATTAATGAAGGGGTTGAGTATATTTTTGGTTATCCAGGCGGCGCTGCTTTACATATTTATGACGCAATCTTCAAACAAAAAGAAATGCAACATATTTTAGTTAGGCATGAACAGGGTGCAACACACGCTGCAGATGGATATGCCAGAGCTACAGGCAAGCCTGGAGTAGTAATGGTTACCTCAGGGCCAGGTGCGACAAATGCAATAACTGGAATTGCAACTGCATTTATGGACTCGATTCCAATGATTGTTATTTCAGGACAAGTACAAAGTCATTTGATTGGAACAGATGCATTTCAAGAAACTGATATGATTGGCATTTCTAGACCGATAGTGAAACATAGCTTTACCGTTGATCATCAAGAAAACATTCCTACCATTGTAAAAGAAGCATTTCATATAGCTACATCTGGAAGACAAGGCCCTGTAGTAATTGATATCCCTAAGGACTTAACTAATCCAGATGAGTTATTTGATTATGAATATCCTAAAAAAGTTAGCATAAGATCATACAATCCACCTGTAGAGCCTGAGCAAAATCAAGTTGATAGAGTTATATCTGCTCTAAAGGAGTCTAAAAGGCCTGTTATTTATGCAGGAGGAGGAACTATTGCAAGTAATGCGTCTGATGAATTGAGAGAGTTAAATAGTTACATTAAGGTACCTGTCACAAATACTTTGATGGGTTTGGGTGTTTATCCTGGAACTGATAAATATTTTCTTGGAATGCTTGGTATGCATGGGACATATCAAGCTAATATGGCGATGCATAATGCTGATTTAATTCTTGCAATCGGTGCAAGATTTGATGACAGAATAACTAATACTCCATCAAAATTTGCACCTAAGGCTAAAATAGTTCATTTTGATGTCGATCATTCGTCTGTATCAAAAATTATCGAAGCAGATATTGCAGTTTTTGGACAAGTAAAAAATTCTTTGCAAGCAATCAATGAAAAGCTCAAATTAGAATCTGAAGAGTTTGATGAAGGAAGATTTACTGATTGGCATAATCAAATTGCAGATTGGAGAAAATCTCATGGATTAAATCATGAACTTTATCTTGAGGTTGATGATAGTAAACCTGTTCTTCCTCAAGCAGCCGTTCAACATATTTATCAGGCTTCTGAAGGAAAAGCATTTGTGACATCAGATGTTGGACAACATCAAATGTTTGCTGCTCAATATTATCATTTTGATGAACCAAGAAAGTGGATAAACTCTGGTGGTCTTGGAACAATGGGATTTGGATTACCTTCTGCGATGGGTGTTAAGTTGGCTTACCCTGATGAAGAAGTTATTTGTATAACAGGTGAGGGCAGTATACAAATGTGTATTCAAGAACTTTCGACCTGTTCACAATATAAACTACCCATAAAGATTTTTAACATTAATAATCTTGCTCTCGGAATGGTAAAACAATGGCAAGACATGAATTATGATGGAAGACATTCATCAATTAGTTATGAAGATTCATTACCTGATTTCTCCAAGCTAGTTGAATCCTTTGGACATGTTGGCATTAAAATTACAAAAAATTCCGAGCTCAAAGAAGGAATTGAAAAAGCGTTATCAATGAAAGATAAGTTAGTTTTTGTAGATATTTACGTTGACCCAGATGAACATGTTTATCCTATGCTTGTTGCTCCAAATGGAAGTTTGAAAGACATGTGGCTGGGCAAAGGAAATAAAACATGATTCAAAGACAACTAACTCTAATAATGGAAAACAAACCTGGCGCTTTAGCAAGAGTAGTCGGTCTATTTCATCAACGAGGATATAACATCGATAGTCTGCATGTTGACCCTATTTCCGATTTAAAGCCTTATGAGTTTATTGAAAAAGAATTGGAAATAAAATTTCAGGAAAATGAAATCTCTAGATTGGTTGTCAAAACAACTGTAGGCGATTCATTGATGAGGCAAATATTGAGACAGATTAACAAATTAATAGAAGTTATCGCAGTAAGTGATGATGAGAATACTTATTTGAAGGGGATATTAAGAGATGAAAATCTATTATGATAATGATGCAGATATAAATATCATTCAGGGCATAAATGTAACCATTATTGGATACGGTTCTCAAGGACATGCACATGCAAATAACTTAAATGACTCTGGTGTCAATGTAACTGTTGGCTTAAGAGAAGGATCTTCTTCATGGAGTAAAGCCGAAGCTGCAGGATTAAATGTTCAAAATGTATCTGAATCAGTTAAAGATGCTGATTTAGTTATGATCTTGGCACCTGATGAATTTCAAAAAAGTATTTTTGATAAGCACATTTCACCAAATTTAAAAAGTGATGCAATTCTTGGATTTGCCCATGGATTTAATATCCATTTTAAAAAAATAGTTCCATCAGAAGACAATAGTGTAATTATGATTGCACCTAAAGGACCTGGCCACACTGTAAGAAGTACTTATAAAAACGGTGGCGGAGTGCCATCTTTAATAGCAATTTACAAAGATAATATTGTTGATAAAAAATTTAATGCAAAAGATTTAGCATTGTCATATGCGATGGCCAATGGTGGAACTAGAGCTGGTGTTTTAGAAACATCATTTAAAGAAGAAACAGAAACAGATCTTTTTGGCGAACAAGCTGTTCTATGTGGTGGATTAACAGCCCTAATAAAAGCTGGTTATGAAACTTTGGTTGAGGCTGGATATAGTCCGGAAATGGCATATTTTGAATGTTTACATGAAACAAAATTAATAACTGATTTGATACAAGAGGGCGGAATTGCAAATATGCATTACTCGATCTCAAATACAGCTGAATTTGGAGACTATAAAAGTGGACCAAAAATAATTACAGAAGATACAAAAAAGGCAATGAAAGAAATTCTTTCTGAAATACAGACTGGTAATTTTGCAAATGAATTTCTCGATGATTGTCGTCAAAGTAATGATGGAACTGGCGGCCCAATAATGAAGTCAAATAGAAAAATGACCCAAAATCATCCAATCGAACAGGTTGGAAAAGAGCTGCGATCAAAAATGAAATTTCTCAATTCTGAGAAACTCGTTGATAAGGAAAAAAATTAACAAAAAAGCCTTTCTTCTTGTATCTAAGTCCGTTAGAATACGAGTCCCGTCCATCGAGACGGATGTTCTTTAAAATATTTGGTTACTCGTGTGGGTGTTCAAAATACGAGAAAAAAATTTAGATTTTTATATTAAAAATCAACAAACATGATATTAATTGAAGAGTTTGATCATGGCTCAGATTGAACGCTGGCGGTAGGCTTAACACATGCAAGTCGAGCGAGAAAGTA
>FUFK010038320.1_pt1 | contig 57623 bp, 44 predicted proteins | sample 1021851 | NCBI WGS metagenome assembly FUFK01 (sample SAMEA51879418, study PRJEB19060) | metagenome
GAAAAAAAATTCAAATCTTATGAAATCCCAATACTAGGGTACATCATATTAAAGAACCATGACGGCACACCTTAAAGACATCAGTTCTTTTTTAGCTATGGAGGTCCTGGCCCGTGCTCAGGAGCTTGAAGCAAACGGGAGGGACATCATTCACCTGGAAGTAGGAGAGCCTGATTTTCAGGCTCCATCTGAGGCATTGGAAACTGTGATTAAAAGCCTTTCAAAGAAACCTGCCCGATATACACACACCCAGGGNATCCTTCCATTGAGAGAGGAGATTGCAAAAAAATACAAGGAAGATTATGGAGTGGAAATCAATCCGGGCCAGATTCTGGTTTCAAGCGGATCCTCATTGGCTCTTTACATTGCCATCCGGATTTTAGCTCCAGCAGGCAGTGAAATCATTGTCACGGATCCCTGTTATGCCTGTTATGAAAACATGATCCGGCTGAGCGGCGCGGAACCAATCCGTATTCCTTTGAAATTGGAGGAGGGTTTTGAACTGGACATGAGTAAAGTCAGGGCGTCGATCACAAAACGCACCAAAGCAATTTTGATCAATTCTCCAATGAACCCGACAGGTACGGTTTTTTCCAAGAATACCCTAAGGGAGTTGGCAGAACTTGAAATTCCGGTTATTTCCGATGAAATCTACGCAGATCTAAATTACGTTTCCAAACCTCACAGTTTTATGGAATTTTCAGAAAATTGTGCTGCCCTTAATGGTTTCTCAAAATTTTACTCAATGACCGGTTGGAGACTGGGTTATCTGATTGTTCCTGAAGCCTGGATCGGAACTGCGGCTAAACTTCACCAGAACCTGATGATTTCGGCCAATGAATTCGTCCAGGAAGCTGGATTAAAGGTTCTTCAGGAGAGTCGGGAAACCTGCGAAGCAATGAAAGATGAATTTGACCGAAGACGAAAATTTTTGTTGGGAAAATTAAAAGAATTCGATCTTGATCCACAATATCAGCCTAATTCAGCGTTCTATGTTTTTCTGCGTTACCGTGACCAGAAGCGGTCTTCCCTGGAGCTTGCTATGGAAATTCTGGAAAAAACCGGTGTTGCCCTGACACCCGGTGTGGATTTCGGTCCGGGAGGAGAAGGATTTCTTAGATTCAGTTATGCCAATTCACAGGAAAACCTGGAAAGAGCATTGAAAAGGATTAAAGAAAGCGGATTGATATGATGTTTCTTTTAGGGATGCTCTTGATTTTACTGGCACTGTNTTCTTTTTGGAATCACCTGGATTTCCTCGGAATCAATATNCGTTATCTCCTGGATTCAATCAAAGCTTCCAGACTTTTGAAGTGANTTCAGCACAATAACAAATCCGTTTCATTCCAACATTTCCGGATCCGGATCAATCCTTCCCCGATTTCTTAAACTTTCACCGTTGGACATGTCCCTGGTGCTGATGCTGAGATAACAATATCGAAGCCACTGGATAAAAAAGTTGTTTCGGTGTGAACGCCAACGGTTTTTGGGATTGTCAAAATCAAAATTTTCAGGCGGTTTGACTTCCGGATTGTCTAAATCCCTTTTGGCTTCAAATGCAAGGCGGGTGGCGTTGTATTCCGGGTGCCCTGTGTGAGCGATGAAACGGTCATCACTGGTGGAAAAAATGGTGTATCCAGGAGCTTTGCCATAAGCCAGAAGTTTTAAAATGCCTGAGTCTCTGGCCGCTTCCATGGCATCATCAGCCAATCCCGCATGACGGCTTTGGGGGCACCAGAATACATCGTCCAATTCCCCGGTAATTGGATGGGCGGGGTCCAGGTTCTCCAGTTCAAATACGCCGAAAAGCTTGCGTTCATAATTGAATTTATCGATTCCTTCCAAAAAGGCCATGGCAAATCCCGCCCAGCACAGACCAAGAGTGCTGGGGATTGAATTCCTTGCATCATGAAGGATTTCGCTGATTTCCTGCCAATAATGAACTTCATCAAAATCAAACGTTTCAACCGGAGCNCCGGTCAGGATTAAACCGTCCAGATGCTTTTCCCGAATGGCCTCCGCATAGGTGACATAAACATCTTCAACATGATTTTCCGGCCATGATTTATAATGATGCGATTCGAGTCGGATCCAAACCGGNTCCAATTGCAAAACCGAAAGCCCTAAGGGATGAAGAATGTTGAATTCATATTGTTCCCCAAGCGGCATGATATTGAGGATTCCGATTCTTAAAGGACGGATGTCTTGACGNTCTGCCTGTTCGGGAGGAATCCAGCGGATCCCGTTTTTTTCAATTACAGAAAGTGCATGGTAATCCGGGCGGACGATGATGGTCATAGTACTTCTATCCTGAACAGGTTTTCCGTTTAAGATCAGAAATTAAGTTTTCCCGAAATAAAGAGATTTCTGGGAAACTTCTCCCTGATGCTTTCAGTTTTTATGGAAAAAGGCTGTTGTTGCCGGGAATTCAGTGAGGCTGGACAGCGCTTTACTCCTTCGAGTCGCATCGATTCCCTCCCACTNAGGAAGAGACTGGCTTTAGCACCTTCAGGCTGAAAAGGCTGCTTGACACATCAAAGGGCCAGATCCCTCCGTGTCATCTCGATGCATTAANTTTTTTATAAGAAGAAACCTAGAAATTCAAGTTTTAAATCACCAAAGTTTGATCTAGTGATTTAAATTTCTGAAGGACTCATGAGGGACTGTTTGAGATATTCTTCAAAGTCAGAAAGACGGAGTTTCTCAAGATCACTGGGTTTAATATAAAAAGTATCAATCACCTGGTGACCGATGGTGGTGATCACGGCCTGTTGGATTTTAATCCCAACCCTTTCGAAGGCATAGATTATTTTAAAATAAACTAGCGGAGCATCGGTAACCGTAATTTTAACACGTTGATTTTCTTCAGGAATCCTGGAGAATTGTTCTGTTTCGGGTTCATTTCCAAGCCAGACCGGAAAATCATGAAATTTTTCCGATGTTTCCTGGCCNATTACGTAGCCTTTTTGATCATCATCCAGATATTCCAGCTGCATCCTGGTATTGTAGACAAAATCCTGGGGTTGGATTTTTAATTCCGGAGGAGGATTATTCAGGATCGAATTTTCCATTTCCCTAGGGAAGATCATTTCACCACGCTCCCTGACAGAGATTTTCAGGAAATAGCAATACGCGACTTTTTCTCCAGCAAATACAATCCTGTTCATTTTTCCAGATTCAATATTGAGTCGTTTCAAACTCAATGCATACGCGACCTTCGAGTGAATTCGTGGCTGGTCATGAACATAAATCAATAATCCGGTCAATCTTCCTCTGGCATTGGCNTGAACACTNACAATGGCNGGACGATCCAATCGCTGAAACATTTGCAGGTTGGCAGAGAGAATCCCCGGCGGAGTGCCCAACAGAAAACGGTTAGGAAGGGCGGCAAAAAACCAACTGATGACCGAATTATAATTGGCGGTTAAATGTTTTAAGGACGTTTCACTAATAGCCTGCTTGATTTTTCGGATTAATTTATCAGTCACCTTGTCGCGACCTTCTGCGTCAAGCGAACCTAGTTTGAGGGCTCTCCAGAGTTCATTCAGTTCATCNTTCGAATTATTNAGCGCCTTAAGTTCTTCAGAGTGAATAGATTTCAGAGGTTCAAAAATAGCTTTTTCAAGATCGTATTGAAGGCTCCGATTAATCAGGAGATCAATTCGGGTATCCGTGACCAGATCGATTTTCTTTTGATCCAGATAAGTGAGGATGAAATCAATGGGATCCCCTTCTTGGTTGGAGGTCCGCATTTCAGCAAAAACTCGGTAGGTTTCGTCAAAGAAATTTCGTAGGTTCCTTGTATCTCGCGCATTGCTTTCACTGACAGCACTGTAATCCGATATATTGCAGAGATAGAGCAGNATTACATTCACTAAATTNCGATCCGCAATTTCAAAAAAACTCTGCAAGGCCTGGTCAAAATATGCCGAAGTTTTGCTCAACTGGACCACCGTCATATGATGGACAATTAAAAGCGAAACCAGATTGGTCATTTCCGGATCATCGTATCCAAGTCTTTCCAGGGCATTGGAAGCGATCGCAGTTCCTGAAATCTGATGCTTGGTCTGAGGATCAATTTTTCCAACATCATGGAACAACATCCCCCATTTGAGGGCCAGAATGTGCGAAGGTTTCAGAAACTGATAAAGCTCAGGGTAATTTTCACGAAGCCGGTTCAACTCCAGCTGGGCATTCCTCAAGGCATTCAAGGTGTGTTTACAGACCGGATGCTGATGGTAAGTCAGGTTCCTGAGAAGGAATCGCATCTGATTACACTCAGGGAGGAAACAACCAATCAGCGTTTGCGGAGTTTTTGTTGAACCAATCGTATCCGAGATATCAAACATCAACTCAAGCACATTGGCCGCATATGGAGTCAGCATAAGCTCACTGAATTTTTCAGCAATGAGATGTTGATTGACTTTCATCAATTCTGGAGTGAAATGCGCTATCAATGATGCCATTTCATCCTTCAGATCATAGGTCAGGTCATAATCTGAGTGGCCAAGGTAAACAAAAAGTTCCAATAAGGTTTGAGGTTCATCAAAAATCAGGGTCAAAGGAACCTGAGGCAANCCCTCNAGCGCATGAATCTCGACNACCCTCCTNTTGCCTAAATGCACCACCACCTGGAATTTTGAGAAGGTCCTGACGATGGTCCGGTCCAACAAACGATCAAGGATGACTTTGGAAAGTTCTCCAATCTGCTCCATCATCTGGAGCCTGAAACGGTCAAATTCATCGACGTTCTTGAAACGATTTTTTTTCAANAGNTACAACCGTTCCAACGAATCATTGAGCTGATCCTGGANTAGATTCTCCTGAACACAACCNATATCACGGGCTTCGTCATCAAAATAATGCTCCTTGGCAACCGCAGAGAAATTCCTGAGGTCGTGCAGAAATTCAAGGGCCTGGCAAAGTTTCAAAGCCTGCCGATGGGAGAGCAAATGCTTTTGAATCANAAACGCAAGCAGGTCAGCCGTCTGACTAGGGAAAATACCGAATGTCGCCGCCGTGATCCATAATGGGATCTGAAGTGATCGCAGTCCACCATAGTCCATTTTCAGATCCATTCGGTTCAACTCNGGCTCTTTGCTCTCACTNAAACTACGGACCAAATTCAANACATACGGCTCAAAAGTAATCACCTGAAAAAATCGGTTTTTTAGATTGGTCGCCAAAGATTCNCTTCCCAACAAAACCCGNCTTTCAAGAATTGACGGGATGGTATGGAGNGTNTTGACCTCATCAAAACGTGAGAGATCCTCATCGATCTCGAAATACTGGTGAGCTGTCTCGACNCCGGAATTTCGCAANAGNTTCTCAATGTGGACGATTAACTGACGAAGCATTTCTGCTTCACCGTTATTCAAACGATTTGTATCCAGACAGTACCCCAGGTCTCTATCGGAGGANAACCCNAGTTCNGCTCGTCCATAACCTCCTCTGGCAAAAATAACCAAATGATTCAGTACAAAATTTTTGTCATTCGTAAANTCCTGAATTTGAGGAATCAACTGCTGAAGTTCCTCAATCCTTTCCTCAAGAANTCTTGTCTCTGATTCATGCTGNGATTCTACTTCCTGAAAATACCTATANTCCCTGGATGATGAACTCCCTGATTCGAGGTTTTTTTCCATCTCCAGNATTTGNTCTTTNAGGAGTNTCAGTTTTTCTTTTTTTTCAGGAAGNTTTTTTTGTTTGTAATTCAGTTCATGNTTCAATTCTTCCANCAACCTTTCTTTGATCAGAGGAATGTCAATGAAAGAATAATCGAAAGCCGTTTGGACGATACTGTCCAGCAAGCACGTGTANGCCCCGAGNATTTGGAATGAATTATCCGTTTCCAGACTCTCCTGGATGATCCTGTTTTTTTGGTCNGTGAAGTACTGNAACACCGAGGATGAAAANATCTTCTCTCGNGCTGCAAGGTATTCCCTGTTTTCTGTAACGCCTTCCTCGATGCTATTCCAATTTTCTTCAAGAAGGNTTTCNAGNGTGGAAATGTGCCAGTACTTTTTACTGGGATCATTCTCAAACCTGAAAGGGTTTAAAAATGGATAATTCTCAATGTCAGAAATGGTGGATTCGAGAAACATTTAAAAATGATGAATGCTTCAGGGAGCAGAAGAACTCTTTTGAGGGAACTTAAATCGAAAAAGACGAGACATGGGAAAAGCGTTCAGGGTTTCTTCAAAATATTCCGGATCAAATTTTCCTAATAAAAACATCTGATTGAAGTTGGACAGATACACATCGTCTTCCATCAACTGAACTTCTGAAAACTGCCTCGGGTTGGCCATGATGATCTGGAGAGTATAGCCGTTTCGATTCGGGTATTTTTTTTCACCGACCATTCGCCCTCCCATAACCTGAACNACNCTTTTCAGAGGAACCCTTTGATTAATCCGTCCTTGGTTCAAGTCAACCTTGGTTTTCCCGCAGGTCATTACATTTTCCTCTATGCTCTGGCATGATAGGTTCTGGTATCCTTTGGGTTGGCTCCCTCCCTTTGCTAAATTCCAGCTTCCGATTTTGGAAAAAGCCCCATATTTCCCNATCATATCTGCAGTAAACAACAAATAAACCGGGTCCCAGGGCGTATCAACCGGATTTCTCACTGCTTCCAGTAATGCTTCCGGAGATGAGTTGTTGTCATTAATTCCTCGATTTCCTTCAGTTGCAAGGTATTGGGTGATGTTGGAAAGTTCATTTGGTTCAGGACTGATCAATCCTCTAGCGATGAAGTAAGTCTTGGGACTGAATTGAGCTCCTCCGTCATGGAATGTTGCCAGTTTCGTTGCATCGGTGAGTGCGTAACCAAAATCCCACCAGGTCAAAAGGGCTGAATCGGGCGGAACCCTTTTGCTTACTTCATCAAACGTTGCATATAACGGGGTTGGAATGGATGGACGGGGAACAAAAGAAATCGCTGTCTGGCTCGAAATTCCAAAAAAGAGTAATGCCGTCGAACCGTAAACCAATGTTTCACGAAACCATGGCTGAGTAAGCCACTTAGGAAGATCAAAATTGCTTGATGACATTTGCTTCATTTGGCCTGAGGGTTCCAAATTCTGATTCTTTTGTTTCGTGTTTTCTTTTTGTTTCCCTTTTTTCGATGTTGAAATCTTGATCGATTCTGGCTGCCCAGAATTTTTCTGATTCTGATTTTCGATAAGCGATTCGTTGGTTTTGATGGTGGTCCTCAAAATTTCAAGAATCCAAAAAAGTCCCAGGCTCAAAAGAAATCCCAAACCCACTCCAATCAAAGGCGCAAGAAACATGATAAATCTTCGAGAGGTTTGAAATCCGAGTAAACCCAAAGCCAACATGGGCAGCAATGGNATCAGAACTCTCCATCGCAGAAAGGCCAGTAGGGCAAAACCCAAAAATCCCAACCATCCTGTTAACGGGTTGATTAAAACCTGTCTCAGCACTTCACTCATCGGCACCCGCGCCGCTTCGGAAATGGTCTGAAAAACATTTGGGAAACTGGCTGGGTTAGTTCCATTGTCTTCCACAACAACCTGAACTGAGTCTTCAAAAACCCAATAATTTTTAAGAAAACTAATCACACTTCCAGTTCCGCTGGAAAAAAAATCAGGATGAGCGAACAAGGCAAATAAAATGGAACAAACTGCAATTATATGGATCTTGACTCGTGCAAGGATCAACGATGCCAATAAAACCGCAAAATAGGCAATGGTAAACCCCGGTTTGCTGTACCACCATCCAAAGAGAAAAAGTGCAAGCCCCGCCAATGCAGAAAATAACAAAACATTTTTGTGAGTCTTGGATTGATAAGCCTCTAAAATAAAAAGTGAGGCAAGTACTGGGAAAAAAAGATTAAGCATATCAGTGTCGATCCGGCCAATCGAACTGCGGGTGAAGTATTCACTGCAAAAAGTTGCGACTAGCCCGCCAAGTAAACCCGCTGAGGGGAATCCAATACGATAAAAATAAATACCTAAAGGGATCATGAATAAGGATGCCAACCAGGGAATGATAAGTGTACCNGCAAGGTAGTAATTCCCTCCAAAAAATGGGACGANTTTGGCGATCAGAAAACTGAGCATCGGGACATCCCGATAANGGATTANCTTTTCCTTNGTTTNTTCATTTAACTCTTTTNCNGTTCTGAATTCATCTGGAATACGANCATNTTGTTTTTCAGCAAATTCANTGGANCCTGANGGATAATTTCGTAATTCGTCTTTTCCGTANATGCCNTCATTATATTCCCTTGCCATGCGTAACCAGTAAGGNGCATCCAAGGTGGTCATCATCGGACGGTCACCTACAAAATAGGCTTTCGGATTCTTCTGCCAACTCACGAANTGCTGATAGCGGACATTGACTGAAANGGCATANCAAACCAACAAAGCCAAAATGAAGATCCATGGAGAATAATTCCATCGTGGCATNANCCAATGAAAAAANGATTTTTCNGGAGAGGAAATGTTTTTCGAGAAAACAGACATNCTAGGATTTTAAAATAACTGCATCTGAGATTCNGTATGAGCCAAGGGAATTTGAAGATGCTGATAAGCCTGTTCGGTGGCTACTCTTCCTCTGGGAGTCCTCTGGATGAAACCTTTTAATAGAAGAAAGGGTTCATATACATCTTCCAAGGTATCCTTTTCCTCTGAAACGGAAGCTGAGAGAGTCCCCAACCCNACTGGTCCACCTTTGAATTTATGGATAATGGTTTCAAGGATCATGCGGTCCATCGAATCCAGACCTTCCAGATCGACTCCAAGTTTTTCAAGACTTTCCTGAACCAGGGCCAATCCAATCACTCCGGAAGTTTGNAGATCTGCAAAATCTCGGCAGCGTTTAAGAATACGATTGGCGACTCTGGGGGTTCCTCTTGCTCGCCGGGCCATTTCCAGGGCTGCTTCTTCCACAATTTCAATTTCCAGTTTGGCAGCACTCCGCAAGATGATGATTTGAAGTTCTTCCGCAGAATAATATTGAAGCCTGCATTGAATCCCGAACCGGTCTCTCAGGGGTGATGAAAGTANNCCNGTTCNNGTNGTAGCACCGACNAGGGTGAATCTCGGNAGTTCCAATTTCACCGTCCTTGCTGAAGGNCCTTCCCCGATGATGATATCGAGAGTGAAGTCTTCCATCGCCCCATAAAGCACTTCTTCAATCACCCTGTTCATTCGATGAATTTCATCAATGAAAAGGATGGTTCCCGGTTCGAGGTTNGTCAAGATGGCCGCAAGATCACCCTGACGTTCAATCACAGGACCCGATGTGGACCGGATCTGAACCCCCATCTCCTTGGCAAAAATATTTGCCAAGGTCGTTTTCCCCAGTCCTGGGGGACCGCTTAAGAGTACATGATCAAGGGCATGGTTTCTTTTTTTCGCTGCGGCAATGAATACTTCCAGATTCCTTCGTATTTCTTCCTGACCGACATAATCCTCGAGATTCTGTGGACGAAGGGATAAGTCATGGACCTCTCCCAATTGAGTTTCCGGGGCGACCATCCGGGACGAGCCGTCCTCAAAAACTGCTTCTTGCTCAGGCATGGTTTTCAGGAAGATGCTACCGGATGTTGCCGTGTCTCGATGGCAGCGATTTCAGGACTGATGCGCCAGGTGTAAAGGGGAGAGAAAACATAAAGTATCATATAAAAAAATGACGCATAACCAAAATACGGAGTAAACATAAAACTTAAAATCATTATAANCGTGAACCACATAAACCTGCGGTTACGGCTCAAAAGTCTGCCTACATGGATGTAGCGAATAAAGTAACTGTTCATCAATAAAGAGGTTCCGATCATCAACCAAAAGCATAGCCAGCCCCAAAATATTAGATCCGTTGAGCCCTGATCCAATGCTGAGTCGAGCATGATCAATGGTGCAGTGACCAGAAGTGCTGCCGCTGGAACAGGCAAACCNTTAAAAAAACCAGGAATACTTTTACGGTCCAAAATAAAAAATATCAGTCTTATCACCCCAAGGACCGCATAGCCGATCGCTACCCAAAGAAAGGAAATCGTCTCTCCGCTTTCTGAAATAAACCTTTCCATCAAAAAATAAAACATGATTGCCGGAGCAATACAGAAACTGACCGTATCGGAAATATCATCTAGAACCCCACCCAAAGTGATGCTGTATTTATTTTGTTTTTGGTTCGGAAGAGGAGTCGTCAGTCCGAGTTTTCTTGCCACAGCACCATCCAACTTGTCAAAAAACGCCGCTCCCAGAAGGATCAAATAGGCTTCCTTAAAACGCCCCTGGTCCGCAAAAAAAATCGCAAGTAAACCCATCAAGGCATTCATGACTGTTAAGGCGTTTGGAAAAACAGAGAGAATCCTTCTCCTCAGAACTTCATCTCCAAGGCAAAGGTCATCCAAACATGCAGTTCCATATTTGCGGCAGTATCCGGCAATGGAACCAAGATTGATGATTAAAAACAAAATCTCAACCATGATCAGATGCCTGGGATTCATCTCACCAAACCAACTGATCCATGAATACAATTCGCTCCCATCGACTACTGGGAGATAAAATGCATAGAGGTAGAGCAANACTCCAATCGGGGCGGCAATCATGGTCCTCAGCCNTGTGATTTCTTTGAACTCTTCCTCTTCACCCCGGCGGAGAGAAAAATTACGCATAAAATGTGCGAAGTTGTCACGCATCAANACTGTCACACACAAAATCAGAACCAGAACCACATGCAGCATTTCGAGTTTTAAATTAGCTCCTTCAGGCAAGTGCTGGTANCGCCACATCATCCCAACAGCTACCATTGGAAAGATCATCGAATAAACAGCTTTATCCATGATCCTGTCCGCAAGATGTGCCAATTTCGCCTGGGGTCGATAACGTGCTGCAAACCATCCATCAATCAGGTCAAAAAACATAGAGGTCAATAAAAAGCACAGTCCTGCAATATAAGCAGTCATGCTTTGATTGAGCATCACAGCAACAGCAAAGAGCATCCCACCGAAAACCAAAGGTGGCCTGCCATAGACAAGAACTGCAGCAAAATTGGTTGAAATGAATTTCGACTCAGACATCACTTGTGGTCAGGATTTTATGTTGAATTCTTTTCCTGAATTATACCGGATTTTTTCAATATTCCTGCAACCGGTGACTTTGATTAAAGACGTAAAGCATCAATGCCGCACGAATATAAAGACCGTTTCTAAGCTGTCTCCAATACATCGCCCTTGGATCCAAATCCACTTCCGGGTGAATCTCACTCCGTCTCGGCAGCGGATGAAGGATGATTGAATCCGGTTTCATCATTTTGAGATCATCAGGATACAAACTAAATTGGTCATAGTTAATNTGTCCNGATTCCCCGGACATATCATATTCATCCTGGATCCGTGTCATGTAAACACAATCAACNTCAGGNAGGACTTCCTTTAAATTACCTGATTTGATGATCTTNACCCGGCTTTGNTCGAGAGATTGTTCCAAATCCGGTGCGATCTGAAAGGCATCCGGGGCCACAAAATACATTTCCACATCATCAAATTGACTGAGCAGGAAAATCACCGATCTTACTGCCCTCCCTCTAAGTAAGTCCCCTACAAATGCATAACGCTTTCCGGACACTCCCCCCCTGTCCTGAAACGAGCGGTACATGGTGTAAAGATCCAATAATGCTTGAGTGGGATGTTGATCCTTACCACTCCCACCATTAATGAAGGGGACACTTCTTGCGGAGCGGTCAAGNTAATAGGCCATGTATTCGCAGAATCCGGGTTTCGGATCCCGCATNACAATCATGTCAAAATAACTACTGAAAACTCTAACCGCATCCTCCTGACTCTCACCTTTGTATTCTGATGACAAAGAAGGATCACGAACCTCGGCAGTATCCATTCCTACCAACTGGCAAGCTCCAAGAAAGGAAAGAAAGGTCCGCGTAGAAGGCTGGGTAAAGTAAAGCATGGCTTTCTTGTGACGNAATAGCGATTTCAGGAAATCGATGCCATTGGGTTTACGAGTCATTAATTTTATTTGATTCGCAATCTCAAAAAGTTCTTCCAAAAGAGAAGTATCAAATTGCTGAGTTCGCATGACATGATACATCCTGTCGTCACGCTGATAGTATTTGACTCGATCGTCAGGAGCGGTTTTCAGATAATCTTCGTAATTCATAATTTTTTATCCAGATTTGCATAGGTAGGAAACACTCGTAGCCTATTTATGTAATGAAAAACAGTCCAGCATGAAATGGTGTTATTTATTCTGAAAGACTTTGATCTGGTAGAAGCTTTGGTGCATTGATAAGTTATTACATCCTTTTTCATCAAACCTCATATAGGAAATCCGAATAACTTTATGGAAACCTTTCGTCAGGTCCGNAACTTCTGCATCATTGCACATATCGATCATGGCAAATCCACATTGGCGGACTGCCTGATGAAAGAAACTGATGCCGTNACGGACCGGGAATCCAAGGAACAGTTACTCGATTCGATGGATCTCGAACGTGAACGGGGAATTACCATCAAGTCTCAAACCGTTCGCCTTGATTACACTGCAAAAGATGGGAATCAGTACATTCTGAATCTGATCGACACTCCGGGACATGTGGATTTTACTTATGAAGTTTCGAGATCCCTGGCTGCCTGTGAAGGAGCACTTCTGGTCGTGGATGCCGCACAGGGTGTGGAAGCCCAGACCCTGGCCAATGTTTATATGGCGTTAGAGAACGATCTGGAAATCCTNCCGGTTTTAAACAAAATCGACCTCCCCACTGCTGAACCTGATAGAGTCGCAAAAGAAATTGAAGACATCATCGGTCTCGATACCAGCGATGCAGTGAGAGTCAGTGCCAAAGAAGGCCTCGGAATTAATGAAATTCTTGAGCAAATTGTAGATCGTGTTTCACACCCCGACGGTAATCCTGAAGCACCCCTTAGAGCACTAATATTTGATTCATGGTTTGATGCCTACCTGGGAATAGTGATCATGATCCGGGTTGTTGATGGATCGGTCCGATTAGGCGACCGGGTGATCTTCATGGCCACAGGGAAAGAGTATGAAGTGACCCAATTGGGAGTTTTCACNCCTTTTCGGCGTGAATGTGATGAATTGAAAATGGGNGATGTNGGGTTTTTGTGTGCATCCATCAAAACCATCGGACACACAAGAATAGGCGANACCGTGACTNTGGCGGAACATCCTGCAGAACAACCTCTTCCAGGATATGCAGAAGCAAAACCGATGGTNTTCAGCGGTATTTATCCTGTTGATTCTGAACAGTATGAAGAATTAAAAGAATCGCTGAACAAACTTGCCCTGAATGACGCATCGTTGAAACACGAGCTTGAAACATCTGCAGCATTGGGTTTCGGATTCAGATGCGGTTTCCTGGGATTGCTGCACATGGAAATCATNCAGGAACGGCTCGAAAGAGAATTCAACCTTTCTCTTGTTACGACTGCACCAAGCGTAGTTTATCAGGTCCATCTACGAAACGGGGAAATGCTGGAAATCGACAACCCTTCCCAACTTCCTCCGGTAATGGAAATTGATTCCATCATGGAACCTTATATCAGGGGAAGGATCATGATGCCTGAAGAATTTGTCGGAAGCGTGATGAAACTCGCCCAGGAACGAAGAGGAACCCAGGTCAATATGGAATTCCCAAGTCCCAGNCGCGTGATCCTGGAATACGAATTTCCTCTCAACGAAATCGTNATGGATTTTTATGACCGCCTAAAATCCATCTCAAAAGGCTATGCTTCTTTTGATTATGAACTGATTGATTACCGCAAAGGGGACCTNGCCAAACTGGACCTCATGCTCAATGGAGACGTCGTGGACGCGCTTTCCCTGATTGTTCCCAAAGAACAGGCCTACTATCGGGGCAGGGAATTGGCAAAAAAAATCAAAAAATTGATCCCCAAGCAAATGTATGAGGTTGCGATCCAGGCGGCAATCGGTTCCAAGATCATTGCCCGAGAAACGCTTGGAGCCATGCGCAAGGATGTCACGGCCAAATGTTACGGAGGTGATATCACCCGCAAAAGAAAATTGTTGGAAAAACAAAAAGAAGGGAAAAAGAGGATGAAACGTGTTGGCTCCGTCGAAGTCCCCCAGGAAGCCTTCATGGCAGTACTGAAAATTGAGCGTTAGTTTCTCATCACAAATAGACGCCTAATGAATTCCACAGGAATTCCAAACCTCATTGTCCCTTTTTTATTCTGATTCTCCTCCCCAAATTCCAAAAATAGTAAAAGTTCTCCATCGTTAATCTCGCGATGGAATGCAGGACGCAGCATATGCCTGAGTTGGAATTTTTTCTGGAGCGATTGTTTGAAAATTTGCCTGTGAAATAATTCAAAAATATCCTGGATGAAAGGGCCAATTTCAAAAAAAAGAGAACCATCCAAATGTCCTGAAAGCTCCACCTTACTTTCGAGTTCCTGCCTGCGGGCACGAAATATGGATGCCAACTTCAAAGCTTGATCACTTTCCATTTGGAAGATCCAGACGGTTCCAAATTCCTTCAGACTGAGAAAGGAAACACTGGAGGGTTGATCATTATTTTTTTGGAAATCCTTATATTGAAGGAGTTCCTGGCTTAGGAATTTCACGGAAGTTTTATCACTGAATTCAGTTGTCCAGAATTGTTCCAAAGCATTCGTGATTTGATGACGGAATTGATTTAGCTTTTCTTCGTTAATTTCTGAAATTTCTGATTTAATCTCATTGGATTTCGTATCTTGATTAGAATCATCCTCAGAATCCCTGATCAGAGTTTCCTCCATCATGTTATTCAAAACATTGGCTGAAAGTCCCTCCTCGATCTGGAACGGTTCTTCGGCACTTTTCTGTTCTTCCAGGTTTGAATGGTTATCCTGCATCCTAAAAAATCTTCCTCATCTGTGTCTTATCTCAGTGAGAATCCAAAAACATTTGTGGAATATTTTCAAGGTGATTGGGGTTTTCCTGGCATTGAGCCAATTCAGTCATGCCGATGAATGGAAACCCAAAAGATCCAAAACTATCATCCTTTCCTCGAAAAATTCAAAAAACTACATCAGCCCTTCCGAGCGAAAAACTGGAAGGATGGTCCGTGAACTTTCCTCTTCTAACCGCTGGCTTTTCATCAAACCAAAGCCCAAACCCAAGAAGCGAATTCAAAGAAAACCTAAACCAATCATCAAAAAATCTCCACCTGCCTACGTTGTCAATCAAGGAAGGCTTGCATCAAAATTGACCAAACCCTGGAAAAGAAAGCTCGGTTCCAGCGAAACCAAAGATGGCCGTTCGGCAAACCGGATTGCCACAAGATTTCCCAGGGTAAGTCAAGATAATGAACAAATCGGAAGAGATGTTTGGAATTCAATGCAGTTGATTCTCAGGGAACCCTTCATGGATGAACCTTGACTTCAATGGAAACTGATGAAATTATTTGCTATTCTTTTCAAATGTTAGACAGGTATATTCCTTTATTCCTCAACTAAAGATTGAGGTAAAATTAACGGATGTTATCCTGTACTCAGTGATCCTTTAGAAACCCAATTATAATTGACGGCTATGACTACGACCAAAATGAATGACCTTGACCCCCAGGAAACCCTGGAATGGATCGAGGCCATGGAGGCCGTCATTGAGCGAGACGGTTTCGAACGAGCCCAGTTTCTTTTACGAAGATTGGCCGATCGTGCCGTAACTTCCGGCGTGGATGCTCCTTACACGGCTTACACCCCGTACCTCAACACCATTCCTCCGGAACTCGAGGTCCGCTCATCCGGGAATCAGGAGTTAGAATCCAAAATCCGCTCTATCATCCGCTGGAACGCGGCAATGATGGTGATGCGTGCCAACCGTGATTCATCAGAACTCGGTGGCCATATTGCCAGTTTTGCTTCTTCTGCACTGCTTTATGACATAGGTTTCAACCACTTCTGGAATGCCCCCGGACCAGAACATGGTGGAGACCTNGTNTACATCCAGGGACATTCGGCTCCCGGGATCTATGCCAGGGCTTTTCTAGAGGGACGGATCACAGAAGAACAGATGAATCACTTCCGCCAGGAATCCACCGGAAAAGGAGTTTCATCCTATCCCCACCCCTGGCTGATGCCGGAATTCTGGCAATTNCCCACGGTCTCGATGGGTTTGGGTCCGATCATGGCAATTTACCAGGCCCGCTTTCTAAAATACCTTCACAACCGTGAATTGTTGGATACTGAACCAAGGAAAGTCTGGTGCTTTCTTGGGGATGGAGAAACCGATGAGCCTGAATCAATGGGNGCCATCCATCTCGCAGCCCGTGAAAAACTGGACAATCTTATTTTTGTCATCAACTGCAACCTCCAGCGACTGGACGGCCCAGTCCGCGGAAACGGCAAAATCATCCAGGAACTGGAAGGCGAGTTCAGGGGCGCAGGTTGGAATGTGATCAAAGTCCTGTGGGGTTCCTACTGGGATCCGCTTCTGGCCAAAGACGACCAGGGGCTCTTGCGGAAGAGAATGGAAGAAGCCATCGACGGAGAATATCAGGCCTTCAAAGCCAAGGGCGGTGCTTATACNCGCACCCATTTTTTTGGCAAGTATCCGGAACTGCTGGAAATGGTCTCCAACATGAGTGATGAGGATATCTGGAGACTGAATCGCGGAGGCCATGATCCACATAAAGTTTATGCTGCTTATCAAGCTGCAGTTAAACATANNGGGCAACCCACGGTGATATTAGCAAAAACCGTTAAGGGTTACGGCATGGGCGGATCCGGAGAAGGTGCCAACATCACTCACCAACAGAAAAAAATCCGTCCTGAAGATCTCTTGGTGTTCCGTGATCGTTTTCACCTTCCACTCTCCAATCAGCAGGTGGAACAGATGGAGTTCTTCCATCCAGGAGATTCGTCCCAGGAAGTCGAATACCTTCATCAGCAACGCGAAAAACTAGGAGGTTACCTTCCCTCCCGGAGAACTCGTGGAGATGATTTAAAAACTCCGGAACTTCCATTTTTTGAGCGGCTGCTGAAAAGCACNGGGGAGCGTGAAATCTCAACAACTCAGGCTCTGGTTCAAGCTATGACCTTATTGTGCCGGGATGAAAAGTTGGGCCCCCGAATCGTTCCTATCGTCCCTGACGAAGCACGGACTTTCGGAATGGAAGGGATGTTCCGGCAAATCGGGATTTATGCCCATGAAGGCCAGAAATACGAACCGGTGGACCGTGAACAGCTGATGTATTACCGGGAAGATCAAAAAGGGCAATTCCTGCAGGAAGGAATCAACGAAGATGGTGCCATTTCTTCCTGGATTGCAGCAGCGACTTCCTACAGCAATTCCGGAATCCAGATGATTCCCTTTTACACTTTTTACTCGATGTTCGGTTTTCAACGGGTTGGGGATTTGATCTGGGCAGCAGGTGACATTCAGGCAAGAGGATTTCTGATTGGGGGAACCTCAGGAAGAACAACCCTCAACGGCGAGGGGCTGCAGCACGAAGATGGACAAAGNCAAATCATGGCAGCCAATGTACCGAATTGTATCTCTTATGATCCAACATTTGCCTATGAATTGATGGTGATCATCCAAAACGGTCTGAAGAGGATGTTCGAAAATCAGGAAAATGTTTTTTACTACATCACCACACTCAATGAAAACTATCCTCATCCTGAAATGAAAAAAGGGCAGGAAGAGAACATCATCAAAGGCATGTATCTTTTTCAGCAGGGAGGTAAAGGATCGAAACGGGTCCAGCTTATGGGTTCAGGAAGCATCCTCAGAGAAGTGATTGCCGCTGCAAATATACTCGCAGAAGATTTTGGAATTCAGGCAGATGTCTGGAGTTGTCCGAGTTTCAATGAATTGAAGCGAGATGGGGACGATTGTGTTCGGTGGAACCTGATGCATCCTGACCAAAAACCAAGAATTCCCCATGTAACTGCATGCCTTGAAAAACATTCCGGGCCTGTGGTTGCCGCAACGGATTATGTGAAATTGTTTGCAGACCAGATTCGGGCCTATGTTGGAAGAAATTATCATGTCCTGGGTACCGATGGATTCGGACGAAGCGACACCCGGGCATCGCTTCGTCGTCATTTTGAGGTCAACCGTTATTATGTGACGGTTGCCGCCTTGAAAACTTTGGCTGATGAAGGAACGATCCCAGCCAAAACGGTCAAATCCGCGATTCGCAAATACAAGCTCGATCCAGAAAAACCCAACCCTCTCCACGTTTAAAGCCAGGAACATGACTCAAATCAAGCAGGTACAGGTTCCAGACATGGGGGATTTCCAGGATGTCGAAATCATCGAGGTCCACATCCAAGCTGGTGACAGGATCGAAAGTGAAAATCCATTGATTACCCTGGAAAGCGATAAAGCAACGATGGATGTGCCTGCACCTTTTTCCGGGAAAGTAGAAAATGTCCTGATCAAGGTTGGAGATAAAGTTTCTGAAGGAACTCCTATCGTGGACCTTCAAACTTCGGATGATGCGAANGCTGAAGAAATCTCCAATACGGACGAGAAAAGAGACTCTCAAAATCTGGAAATCCAGCAGGATTCAGGAAATTTGAGTTCTTCCCCCGAATCTCCTGAAAATCAAACAGATTCCGGTGAATCTTCCAAAGCAAATTCATACTCATCTGAGCCTGAGTTGATGCTGATGCCCGACATGGGCGATTTCACCGAAGTGGATATCATTGAGGTGTTGGTCAAGACTGGAGACCAGGTAAAGCCTGAAGATTCCGTGATCACATTAGAAAGCGACAAAGCAACCATGGATGTGCCTGCCCCACTTAAAGGGACCATCCAGGAAATGTTTGTCAAAACAGGACAAAAAATTTCCAAAGGACAAAAGATCGCCCTGATCCTTCCGGATTCTGAAACTGCAAATCAGGCTATACAAAAAACCGACACAAACGAGGAATCTTCAGTATCGGAAGCTCCCAAAAAACCATCCTCAGAAGAGANAACTTCAACAGGACGTAGACCTCCTGTTACAGAACCCATCGACCACCAGCAATTTCTGAAAGCCCATGCGAGCCCTTCAGTTCGGAAATTCGCCCGTGAACTTGGTGTGGATTTGAGCAGGGTGAATGGATCCGGCAGAAAAGGTCGCATCACTCACGAGGACGTCCAGGGACATGTCAAAGAAAGATTGAGTGCACCATCCACGGGTCAGAGTTTAACTGGGACCGTTCCTCAAATTCCAGAAATCGACTTNTCACAGTTTGGAGAGATTGAAATCAATCCGCTNTCCAGGATCAGAAAAAAAGGTGCCGAACACCTCCATCGAGCCTGGTTGAACCTGCCGATGGTGACCAATCATGACGAAGCCGACATTACCGAACTGGAAGCATTCCGGCANAAACTCAAAAAAGAGGCCGCCGAGCAAAACATCCGGCTAACGATGCTTGCATTCCTGCTTAAGGCGACAGCAGCTAATCTTAAAAAACATCCTGATTTCTGCTCATCCCTGAGCCCTGATGGTCAAAACCTGATTCACAAACGCTATTGTCACATCGGAGTTGCAGTCGATACCGAAGAAGGTCTCGTGGTCCCTGTGATCCGTGATGTCGATCAAAAAGGAGTTTTTGAACTCGCTCAAAATCTGGGGGATGTCAGTGAAAAAGCACGCANCCGAAAACTAAAACGTGAAGATCTTCAGGGTGGTTGTTTCAGTATTTCCAGTCTCGGTGGAATCGGAGGCACCGCATTCACTCCATTGGTGAATGCACCTGAAGTCGCGATCCTNGGCGTCACTCGTTCCAAAATGACACCCCAATGGAATGGAGAGGAATTCATTCCCAGATTAATGCTTCCCCTGGATCTGACCTACGATCATCGTGTCATCGATGGTGCAGCGGCCGCAAGGTTTCTGGCTGACTTCTGCACTCTTCTTTCCGATATGAAGCGCTTGCTGCTCTGACAGGTTTTGATGGACAAACGCTCCGTTCAGGTTCCTGACATCGGCGATTTCCAGGAAGTCGAAGTAATCGATATTCTGGTCCACTCCGGGGACCGAATTCAGGAAGAAGACCCGCTGATCACTCTGGAAAGCGACAAGGCTTCCATGGATGTTCCATCACCTTTCTCAGGAACGATTTCAAGCATTCATCTTAAGGTTGGTGATAAAGTTTCCGAAGGAAATCTGATTCTGGAATTGGAAGAAGAGTTAATCAATTCCGAGCCAACTACCCAAAAATCATTAGAGGAAAAAACACCTCCCTCTGAAGAAAACATCAATTCTGGCGAAACTACTNCAACCCCATCTTCCCGGCAAGTGAGTAAAGCAGATTTGAACTGTGAAGTCCTGGTTTTAGGTGCTGGTCCAGGGGGATATACTGCCGCATTCAGGGCGGCTGATCTGGGGAAAAAAGTGATACTGGTGGAACGCTATGAAAGTCTGGGAGGAGTTTGCCTGAATGTTGGATGCATACCTTCTAAAGCTTTGCTTCATGCNGCGAAAGTCATCGATGACGCACACGCCATGAAAGACCATGGAATCGATTTTGGCACCCCGAAAATCGACCCCATCAGACTTTCAGCATGGAAAAACTCTGTCGTTGGCAAACTGACCAACGGTCTGAAGTCACTGGCAAAACAGCGTAAAGTAGAATGCCTGACCGGAAAAGGAACTTTCCTTGATTCCCATCATCTTCAGATTGAATCAAAAAGCGGAACAACCACTGTCCGATTTGAGAATGCCATCATCGCCGCCGGTTCTGAACCGGTTAAACTCCCATTCCTTCCAGATGATCCCAGGATCATGGATTCCACGGGAGCATTAAATCTTCAGCAAATCCCGGAAACGATGCTGGTCATCGGAGGTGGAATCATNGGTCTCGAGATGGCGACCGTTTACAGGTCAATGGGGACCAAAATCACGGTTGTTGAAATGCTTGACGGGTTGATGGCTGGAGCCGACCGTGACCTGGTTAAACCCTTTCACCGCCACGTTTCACGTCAGTACGATAACATCTGGCTGGAAACCAGAGTCACTCAAGTCGAAGCTCAGAAAAAAGGGTTGAAGGTCCATTTTGAGGGAAAAAATGCTCCTGAAAAACCAGTTGTCTTCGAAAAAATCCTAAGTGCGGTGGGAAGAACCCCGAACGGATTAAAAATCGGTGCAGAAAACGCAGGGGTTTCGGTGGATGAAAAAGGCTTCATTGCGGCCGACTCCCAGATGCGCACCAATGTATCGAATATTTATGCCATCGGAGATATCGTCGGCCAACCGATGCTGGCTCACAAGGCAACCCATGAGGGTAAGGTTGCCGCGGAAGTGATTTGCGGGATGAAAAGTCATTTTGACGCTCGGGCCATTCCCTCTGTTGCTTATACCGACCCTGAAGTCGCATGGGCCGGGATCACCGAAGAGGAAGCCAAAAGCCAGGGAATGAACTATGGCAAAGGGATTTTCCCCTGGGCTGCCAGTGGACGGAGCCTGGCATTGGGACGAGACGAGGGCATGACGAAAATAATGTTTGATGAGGGCACCAAAAAGGTGATTGGTATAGGTATCGTGGGGCCGAATGCCGGGGAACTGATTGCAGAAGGAATGTTAGCCATTGAGATGGGGGCAGACGCCACCGATATCGGTTCCACCATTCATCCTCATCCCACACTTTCTGAAACCCTCGGATTGGCCGCCGAGGCATACGAAGGAACCATCACCGACCTCTACCTGCCAAAGCGGAAATAATCCGACATCTGGTCATAACCTAGCAGCCAGTTCGGCTCCTTCACGGATTGCCACTTTCGCNTCCAAACCGCTTGTTTCCCTGGCTCCTCCAATTACATGGATGGGCATTCCTTTTCCGTTGAAACGAGAACTCAAATCTTCAAAGGGCTCCTGTCCGGCAGCGATAATGACCTGGTCTACTTCAAAAAGTTGATCCTGTGGGGCTTCCCCTTTTTCCAAGGAGACTTTGACATGAAGACCCTTATCATCAATTCTCAGATATTCAGCTCCGTTGTATAGCTTTACCTCATGTGACCTGAGTGATTGCANATGTGCCCACCCTGTTGTCTTTCCGAGCCTCTTCCCAATTTTGTCCGAAGAACGCTGAAAAACTGTTATTTTTCGTTTGAGTGGTTGACCAACTTCCAAGGCCTCTCGGGGTTCCAGAATTTGATACTGGTTCATGTAACCTGAAACATCGTCACCGATACTTGACTTAGTGGTCAGGTAATGAGCAACATCAATCCCGATTCCTCCTGCGCCGATGATGGCCACTTTTTCTCCAACAGGTTTCTCATGTTCCAAAACATCCAGATAACTTAAAACCTTGGGATGTTTTGATCCTTCCAAATTTAATCCACGAGGTTTCACCCCTGTTGCCAGAATCACTTCGTCAAAACCACCATTTTCCAGATTTGATGAGTCGAATGTCTTTCCCAGCCTCAGAGTCACTCCGTGTTTGGCCAGCATCACCCGGTAATAACGCAGGGTTTCATGAAATTCCGATTTTCCAGGAATTTTCACGGCAAGGTTCAATTGACCCCCCAATTCTTTTTTGCTGTCAAAGAGGGTGACTCGGTGTCCCCGTTGTGCAAGGACCAATGCCGCAGTCATCCCGGCGGGACCTGCACCAACGACGGCAAAAGTTTTTTGGGTTGATGCTGGTTCGAATTCAAGCTCAGTCTCTCTACCTGCCCGTGGATTGACTAAACAACTGGCGGTCTGCATCGAAAAAATATGATCCAGACAGGCCTGGTTACAGGCAATGCATGTATTGATTTCCTCAGGACGACCTTCTTCTGCTTTGAGGACAAAATCCTCATCTGCCAAAAAAGGCCTGGCCATGGAAACCATGTCAGCCATCCCATCTCTGAGCAAACCCTCAGCAACATAAGGATCATTGATACGGTTGGAGGTGATCAAGGGAATCTTCAGATGCGGCTTTAATTTTCCGGTAACCCAGGCAAAAGCGGCCCTGGGGACCATCATTGCGATGGTTGGAATTCGTGCTTCATGCCAGCCAATCCCGGTATTGATTAAAGAAGCCCCTGCTTCTTCAATCCTTTGTCCAAGTTCAACGACCTCCTCAAAGCTGCTTCCTTCTTCCACCAGATCCAAGCATGACAGCCTGTATACGATCAAAAAATCTGAACCTGTTGCCTCCCTAACTTTTTCGACAATGCTGATTGGTAAACGAATTCGGTTTTCATAAGATCCACCCCATTCATCGGTCCTGTGATTGGTTTTTTTGACAATGAATTCATTGATCAGATACCCCTCGGACCCCATCACTTCAACCCCATCGTACCCTGCCATCTGTGCTAATTTGGCACACCGTGCATAATCATCGATGGTTTGCAGAATCTCTTCGTGATCCAATTCTTTTGGGCGATAAAAATTAATCGGTGCGGTAATCGGGGATGGTGCAACACAGCCTTCCTGGTATGAATAACGACCCGTGTGCAGGATCTGCAAAAGGATTCTTCCACCATGACGGTGAACTGCTTCCGTGATGGGACGATGAAAATCGAGTTGATCTTCCGATACCAAATCCGCTCCTTCTTCAAAAACACGCCCGGCAGTATTTGGAGAAAATCCTCCTGTGACAATCAATCCAACACCTCCCTTGGCCCTCGCCTCATAAAAAGCAGCAAGCTTTCGGGAACCTTCAGGGTCTTCTTCAAGTCCTGTATGCATCGATCCCATCAAAACCCGGTTCCGGAGCGTGATGTTTCCAACCTGAAGCGGAGTTAAAAGCTTTTCAAACATGATTCCTGTCTGGAACGATGATTTTAAGAGGAAAATGATAACTTCTTAGTGTACCTCAAGAAGCTTTCAATAATTCAGCCTGATGGTGAGTCAACAACGGTTCAATGACCTGATCCAGATTTCCCATCATGATATCTTCAAGCTTGTAGAGTGTCAGGTTAATCCGATGATCGGTCATTCTGCCCTGTGGGAAATTATAGGTCCGAATCCTTTCGCTTCGGTCACCACTGCCAACCATTCCCTTTCTTTGTGAAGCAGCTGTGTCCTGTTGCTCCTGCAGTTCTTTTTCGTAAAGCCTGGCACGTAAAACCTTGAGAGCCTGGTTTTTATTTTTGAGCTGGGATTTCTCATTCTGGCAGGTCACAACCAATCCGGAAGGAATATGGGTGATCCGGACGGCAGAATCGGTTGTGTTCACACTTTGCCCCCCGGGACCTGAAGACCGGAACACATCCACCCGGATATCATTGGGNTTCACCTCCACTTCCAAATCCTCCACTTCAGGAAGGACCGCAACGGTTGCTGCNGAAGTATGAACNCTACCCTGGGTCTCTGTTTTGGGAATCCGCTGGACCCGATGCACACCCCCCTCAAACTTTAATTTACTGTAAACTTTTTTCCCGCTGACAGAAAGGATGACTTCCTTGAAACCGCCAATATCTGTGGAACTTTCATTAAGGATTTCCAACTTCCACTGTTGAGATTCCGCAAAGCGGGCGTACATGCGAAAAAGATCGCTCGCAAAGAGTGCCGCTTCATCCCCACCGGTTCCGGCACGGATTTCTAGAATGGTGTTTCTGGTGTCGTCTGGGTCTTTTGGAAGGAGCAGCAATTCAAGCTGCTGAGTCAGATCCTTGGACTGGACTTCGAGTTCCTGGATTTCTTCTCGAGCCAGGTCCCGCAGTTCGGTGTCCTCAGAGGCATCATCAGCAATGAGCTGATTTTCTTCCAGAGATTGAGAGATTTTTTGATACTGCCGATAGGCTGTGACGATTTCCTGGAGTTCTGAGTGCTCCCGGGAAAGCGTCCGAAATTGCTGCTGGTCTGCTACCGTCTCCGGTTGGATCAGGAGTTCCGTCAGTTTTTCAAAGCGCTGGTCAATCTCACTAAGCTTTTCCAGCATGGAGGTTTAAGCACGATTATAGCGGCGTTTGAACTTCTCAATCCGTCCTGCCGAATCGATGACCCTCTGACCACTTCCTGTGTAAAAAGGATGGCAATTGGAACAGATTTCAACGGTTGTTTCCTGGCCCAAAGTGGACATGGACTTCCAAGAAGCNCCACAGGAGCAGTTGAAAGTGGTTGGTTTGTATTCTGGATGGATTCCGGATTTCATTATTTNCTCCAAAAATTATTTGTCCATCATGTGAAGAAATTCTTCGTTGTTTTTAAATTTTTCCATCTTATCGAATAAAAATTCCATTGCTTCGACAACATTCANAGAAGCAAGTACTTTTCGAAGAACCCAAATTCGGTCCAGGTCGCCCTTTTCAATCAGCAGTTCCTCTTTTCTCGTCCCTGATTTATTGATATCGATCGAAGGAAAGATCCGTTTTTCTACCAATTTCCGGTCGAGGACCAGTTCCATATTTCCTGTCCCCTTGAATTCTTCAAAGATCACCTCATCCATTCTGCTGCCGGTATCAATTAGCGCAGTCGAGATGATGGTCAGTGAGCCTCCTTCCTCGATGTTCCTTGCTGCACCAAAAAAGCGTTTGGGCTTGTGAAGGGCNTTNGAGTCCACACCTCCAGAAAGAATCTTCCCACTGGGCGGTACAACCGAATTATAGGCACGCGCGAGACGGGTAATCGAATCCAGCAGGATGACCACATCCCTTCGATGTTCAACCAACCTCTTTGCTTTTTCAATCACCATGTCGGCAACCTGAACATGCCGGGTCGCCGGTTCATCAAAAGTTGAACTAACCACTTCACCTTTCACGGAACGCTGCATTTCCGTTACTTCCTCAGGTCGTTCATCAATCAAAAGAACAATCAAATCCACATCGGGATGATTGGTGGAGATGCTGTTCGCAATCGACTGAAGGATCATCGTTTTCCCNGTCCGTGGCGGAGCCACAATCAGCGCCCGTTGCCCCATCCCTATTGGCGCAGCAAGATCGATGATTCGNGTGGTCATATCCCGGTCACCCCGTTCGAGTTTCAAACGGTTGTTGGGAAACAGTGGAGTGAGGTTGTCAAAAAGGATTTTTTCCGAAGCGATATCTGGAGATTTAAAATTCACCTCCTCAACCTTCAAAAGAGCATAATAGCGCTCACTTTCTTTCGGAGGCCTGATCTGCCCNGCAATTGTATCACCTGTGCGTAGGTTGAAACGTCTTATTTGGGATGGAGACACGTAAATGTCATCTGGTCCCGGGAGATAGTTGTAATCGGGTGCTCTCAGAAAACCAAAACCATCGGGAAGTGTTTCCAAAACTCCTGAGCCATAAACAATCCCATTGCGTCTGGTTTGGGCCTGCAGCAGCGCAAAGATCAAATCCTGCAAACGCATCCCGTTGGCGTTTTCTATATCATAATCCTTAGCGATCTGGATCAATGAGGCGATGTCTTTCTTTTTGAGTTCAGAAAGATTCATCGTTGGAGGGGCTTCCCCAGTATGAGAATTAGGAACCATCCTAGTGTTGGCATGGTTTCCCCTGGAATTCGATCTACCTCGGGGAGAGCGGGAATCCATCGGCCTTTGTTTCGTAACAGTTTGAGAGTTTGTGGCTGCAGACATAGATATTGGAGCAGAGTTAGCAGTGAAAGAAATGAAGCTTATGAAACTTCAGAGAGGATAAACTTGATGTGGAGTAAAGACTTTAAATTAAGTGGAATTCTTTCCGAAGTCCTCTCTGACGAGGACTGTGTTAGAAGGGTACAATTAAAATCCCAAATGTTTCTGACTATGTCAAGAATTTTATTTCAAATAATAATTTACAAGGAAACTTCATAAGACTGGGTTGCCAACAACGGCATTACGAACCAGTTTTCTTATCAGGTCAACCGGGATGATCAGGATAGAAAATCCTATTACATAGATCCATTCAGTGAGGGTCAGACCGACGGTTCTGAGAACTTCACCGCCAAGGTAGGTGAAGACTGTCTGAAGGAAAAAAATGAGAATCACGACAAAGATGAAATTCCGATTTTCCAGAATATGTTCGAAAAGGTTGATTCCTTCAGTTCGTGAATTGAATTTATTAAAATTATTGACAAAGACAAAAAAACCAAAAAATGCGGTTAGCAGAACTGCTCTGCTGTCATAATCAGGATTGGAAGGATCCCCGCAGCGTAATTCATCACATGGGAACCATGCCGAGACGGTATCTGATGTTAAAAAGAACAAACTCAGGATAGCGATGGTAATCCCATTGACCAGAATGGCAGACCACATGTCATTATTGACAAGGGAAGCATCCATCGGTGTGGGCTTCTCTCTCATGTAACGATTAAGAGCAGCCTCTCCGGAGAATGCAAAAGCCGCCAGCGTATCCATGACGATGTTGATCCATAAAAGCTGGGTCATGGTCAAGGGAAGATCAATTCCGAAAAAAGGACCCAAGAAAGCTACTAAAATTGCTGCCACATTGACGGAAAGCTGAAAAATCAGAAATTTCCGTATCGATTTGAGCAAGGTTCTGCCGTAAAGGACTGCATTCGTGAGGGAAATAAAATTATTATCCAGAATGACAATGTCGCTGGATTCCTTTGTCATATCCGTTCCGTTACCCATGGCAAAACCCACATCGGCGTTTTTCACCGCAGGTGCATCATTCACCCCGTCCCCGGTCATTCCGACAACAAGATTCATCTGTTTCGCCAATTTAACCAGACGGCTTTTATCGGTAGGCAAAGCCCTGGCGACAACACATAACTCCGGAAGAAGCTCTTTCACTTGATCATCACTGAGTTCACCGAGTTCTGAAGAAGTGATAACTTTGGGATTTTCCCCTCTGATGATTCCTACTTCACGGGCTATGGCCTGAGCGGTATCCTTGGAATCACCTGTAATCATCACGACTTGGATCCCTGCCTGTTGGGCACTTAAGACCGCAGGTTTGGATTGCGGACGCATTTCATCCCGCAGCCCAAACACTGAAACCAGAGTCAATTTTTCCGGGAGGCTGGTCCCGTTTATTGGTTCTTCCGAATAAGCGAGCCCGATAAGACGCATCGCACGATCGGACAATTCCGCCATGCTGCGTTTGAGCTCATCATGATCATTCAGGGGCTGGGTTTTCCCTTCACTGTCTAAATAGTGGGTACACGAAGCAATGACAATTTCCGAGGCTCCTTTGACCAGAGTTAAAGATCTGGAACCATCAACCTGGGTTGCCGAGAATTTGTAGGCACTGTTAAATGGAATGTCTGCCACAACCTGAAGATCATCTTTTTCAGCCAATTTTTTCCCGAGGAANTGCAAAAGCGCTTTTTCAGTAGAATTGGCTCCTACGATCAGGGGTTTTTCAGGATCTGACACGTCAATCGAAGCCGAAGTGTTATTTCGCAGACCGAACCCGATTTCATTCATCACGGGTTCGGGAACTTCGGTGAGATCATTGTAGTTCTTGCTATCTCCAGTCAACACTGCAGCAACCTGGAGTCGTCCTTCAGTCAGTGTCCCCGTTTTGTCACTGAAAAGTATGTTCAAGCTTCCGGAGGTTTCGATTCCAAGTAGTTTCCTCACCAACACGTTTGCTCTGAGCAATTTTCTCATGTTCAAAGAGAGAACCACAGCAATCATCATGGGCAATCCTTCAGGNACTGCCACAACAATAATGATGATTGCCAAAATAATGGCAGTCACCAGATGGTAAATAATCGCTCCAGGAGGTTGTGCTAAATAAGTTGTAAAGCTTCCATGTGCGGCATAGCCCACCATCGGATCAAAAAATACATGATTGGACATATAAGCCAGGGCAATAAATGTTGCCCCGATATAGCCGAAATTGGTGATCTGTTTTCCAAGCTTTGCCAACTTTTGCTGTAATGGCGAAAGTCGGTCTTCCGCAGAAATCAGTTCTTTCATGGTGGCACCGTACTTGGTTTTGTCACCAACGGCCTGGACTTTCATCACACCTTCACCGTCTTCCACCAAACCTGCACGGGAGAGCCCGTTTTGTTCTTCGTTGATCTGGCTTTCATCACCCGACCCTGTTTTTTCCACAGGTTCGGACTCCCCGGTCAGTGCGGATTCATTGACATCCAGTTCTCCTTCCAGCAAATANCCGTCGGCCGGAATGGTATCCCCNGGTTGCAGAAGAATTAAATCGTTGACGACCAGTTCATCGATCAAGATCTCCTGGAGGGTTCCACCACGAAAAACTTTNACCCTGATCTTTGAAGCCTCCTCGAGCAAACTTTGGAATTCCGACTCGTTGCTGTATTCTGAAAAAGTAGCTACCAACGTTGCCAAAACGACCGCTATCGCGATCCCTAACCCTTCATACCACGGTGCGAATCCTAATGCTGCTAATGCCAGAGTGACTAACAAAGCAACAATTAAGATCATAATGATCGGATCTTTTAGATTCGCGATCAGTTTGTCCCAAAAAGTTTCTACATCTTGGGTCGTAACCGCATTTGAACCATGCTGGTTTCTAGAATCGCGAACTTCTTGCTCTGAAAGACCGGTGTATGTGAATTTCATGAATGGACTCCAAGGGTTAAATCAGATCACCTAATTCTGTTGATTATTACTTTAGGGTTCAAGCTAATCTGGGATGCATGAAATTGCAGTTTCATCAAAATATATCAGGGTTTTCACTTTTGGAAGTTTTTATCAGCGCTGGGATATTTTTAATTTTAATCCAAGGCACCCTAAGCATCATTGAACAATCCTCAAATCAGTTCAAGAAATCATCCTTTAATTTCCAAACTGCAGCCATGCTTGATTATTGGAATTCGGAACAAGTTAATCTTTTACTTTCTCAGGAAATGCANTCAGGAAATTCCAANATCCCAATCAAAGTTTTTAAGGAAACGACTGAACTTCACACCCAAGTTGAGTTCACAAGTGCAGATCGGTTCAAAGTATCCTTTCAACTTATTTTTCAAGATCATGCAAAAACCGTCTCNTGGATTTCAGAAGGAATNATAGATGTTCCAAAAAANTGAAGTCNTGAAAAAAGGNTTCACCATCATTGAAATTCTGCTCAGTGGTGCAATTGGTCTCTTGTTATTGTTGGTTATGGCCAATGCTTTCNTTAATTTTCAAAAGATAGGATTGATGCAAAATGATAACGCAAAAAAACATGCANCGTTTGAAAGAACTTTAATGATGCTCAAGTCAGAATTAATCCAAGCCGGATATGGGCTTGCATCGTATCATCAAGGAATTCAAATTACGGATCAATCACTGCGTATCCAAAAAGACATGAACCTGGATGGNGATTTGGAAGACTCGCGTGAGGACGTGGTTTACCANTTTTTCCAGGAAGATAACAAGCTTTCCAGAAAATCTGGTCAAGGCTATTTCCAGATCCTCATGGAACCGATATACTCTGTTTTTTTTCATGCTCACCCCGTAGATTTTGAGCAAAAAGGGATAACACCTTGTGTCAGGATGCAATTCCAACTCAACGAGTTCGATGACCTTCAGGAAGCAACCCTATGCCCATTAACTCTTTGATNTGGATATAACTGGAAATGTTTCATTAAANCCTCAAATAACAAAAAACGCATGAAGTATTTACANACCATGATTCGGGTGCAGAATCTTGAATCCGCCCTCGATTTTTTTATCAACAAACTAGGNATGATNGAGGTTCGTCGGAGNGAAGCNCCTGAAGGACGNTTCACNTTGGTTTTCCTGGCAACCGGACCTGGAGAGTCGACCATTGAACTGACCTATAACTGGGATCAGGAAGAACCCTACACAGTCGGAAGAAATTTTGGGCACTTGGCTTATTCCGTAGAAAACATTTACCAACTCTGTGAGGAACTACAGAATAAAGGCGTTACGATTCTAAGACCTCCTCGTGACGGGAAAATGGCTTTNATCAGAAGCCCTGACCAGATTTCAGTGGAATTGCTTCAAGAAGGCGATCCCCTTCCACCACAAGAACCCTGGCTTTCAATGCCCAGTCAAGGTGAGTGGTGAGTCGACTTCTCAAGTACCTTCTTTATAAAAAACTAATCAGGCCCATCACCCGAAGCGAAGGTTCTATCCGCCAAGTCAGNTGGGGGGTGGGCATTGGAGTGTTTTTCGCCCTGACTCCGACTGTAGGGATTCAGATGTATGCGGTTGCTCTNATTTGGGCATTATGNCGNTACATTCTCAACACCCATTTCAATCTTCCGGTCGCAATTGCAATGGTTTGGATNTCAAACCCTTTGACCATGATTCCGCTTTATTATCTCTTCCTCGTTTCAGGTTATGCTTTTTTGGAAACACAGGAAAANCTTAGTTTTGCGCTTTTCGAAAAAGAACTCTCCTCTTTTTCTCAAATGGAAAGTGCATGGGACTCNATCGTGGAAGCGACACGTTTTCTGATCATCGACCTNGGATGGCCGATGGTGGTGGGAAGCCTTTTTTTCGCCATACCGGGAGCANTTCTCTCTTACTGGATAACCGCTTATCTTCTTAAACGCTATCGACTTCAACGTCTGAAACATCGCCAGTTTGTCGCTAATGGATCCCAACCCGTGGACCAACCGGTCAATTAGAATCGATTGGCATCCTAAGGAACGCTTCAAAAGAATTCCTTTCTAATTTCATGAATTCCTCCTTAAACAAAAAAATCCTGGAATCTGAACTTCGTTACCGGAAAGGAAATTTACTTTACAATCAGGGGGAAGTTTCTAAAGCAGAAACATCCTGGGAAAATTCCACCTTCGAAGAGAATTCCCAGACAGAACAATCCTCAGCAGAAAAATCCAATTCATCACCTCCTTATATCCGAACCATCGGGGCTGTGTTGCTGACTGCAGTTTGCTTCTACGCCATACTGTTCAGTCTTTTCCCGAGGGAACCTGATGCCTTGTCTTTATGGATGCAATCCCAACAGCAACAGCAAAACCGGTCCTTCTGGGATGAGTGGTGGGACACGGGCAGGCCTTCGATCAGTTTCAACCGAACTCCATTTGGAAGTGAAGACTGGCTTCAACAATTCAGGGAAAATCTCAGAGATTTGATCGACAGGGAAGACCATGATCGATCTGCCTCAAGACAGGAATTTGAGAATTGGCTGGATCAAAATCAAAAAAAACGAANTCAACCAAAACCTGTTAATCATTACATACTGACTGGTCGGGGACTTTTTAATGTTAGGAATTTTGATGAAGCCATCGCAACATACCAGGAAGGCCTTCACTATGCTGACCGTCCTGAACATTTGGGGGAACTTTTCCGTGAACTCGGAACAGCCTACTATTATCAAGGTTATCAACTTCAGGCAGATGGGCTTGCTAAGTACGATCTGAGACTTGTAAAAAACTCCGTCGATTCCTACCTTCAGGCAGAAAAATTCACCAGCGGTCCCTATTTGTATGGAAACATGGGTTGGGGTTTCTATCTTCTTGAAGATTTTGAGAAATCTGTTGAATACAGCCAAAGGGCATTGGCATTAGATCCGACCCTGGTTTACGTTCGAATGAACTTGGGAATCTCCTTCTTGCGGATGCATGAGTACACTAAAGCCTTTCTTGCTTACCAAAGTATCAGGCCTTTGGAACCGGATTTTGAAGAATATGATGGAGGAATCCGGGATTTGAAAGAACTCAAACTTCAATTTCCCGGAAGTCATCCATTTACGGATTTCATCCTTGGATTTATTATGATGGAACAGGGACGTTTTCTTGATTCCAGAGCGGCTCTAACGACTTTTCTTAACAGTTCTTTTGCTGCCAATTCCTGGAAAGCAAAGGCACAGGAAATGATCCGGATGATGTCCGAAGGTTGATCTCAGGATGTAAAATCAGTCCCCTGTATTTTGCAGACTTGCGAGATAAGCTTCCCACTCGTCAAGCATCATATTTTTCTTCAGGTTGTTGCAAGGCTTACAGCAGGGCACCAAATTTTTTCTTTCGCTGAGCCCCCCTCTTGAAATCGGGATTCGGTGATCCATGCTCAACTGACGGGCAGGGACGGTTTTCCCGCANTAATGNCAGTGGTTTCTTGCCCTGAGGTTTTTCCACCACTGACTTTGACGTATCTGTCTCGCTTTTTCTTTTTCTCGACGCAGATGTTCAGGATCTGAGAAAATCCAGTCCGTTTCTTTCAAAATTAATGTTCCTTCGGTCTCCAGTTTGGTGCGCTTTCTTCAAAATCTCTTGGAGTTCTGGTCAGTCGCCTCCTTCCCGTTCCATCAATGAACATCACATAGAGTTTGCTGACACCCGTCGAATTTGCAGCAAAGACGATCTGCTTGCCATCCGGGGACCAACTGGGCTGTTCTGAATTGTAACGCCCCCGAGTCAAGGCTTTTTCATCACCGGTGAAGGGGTCCAGAATATGGATCTGCGCATTGCCTCTCACGAGTCTTGTAAACGCTATCATGGTTCCGTCAGGAGACCAGGCGGGATCACTGCTCGCCCCGGAACGCGTTAATTGAAATTCAACCCTGGTTCCGAGTTGACGATAAAATATCTGTTCCTTTCCGGTTCGGTCCGAAACAAAAACAAGCTGTTGATCATCCGGGGACAAAGATGGAGCTGTATCAATTGCCGGGTGCTTTGTGACCTGCCGCTCTTTTCGACGGTTCAGGTCAAATTCATACAGATCGTTATTACCCTTTCGGCTGAGTGTGACGATCAAGCGTGTACCATCGGAAAACCAGGCGCCTCCACTCACATTCAGGAAATTGGTATTGGAAGCATTAACCCGATTATCTGAGTTCAGCAGAATGATCGGTTTGCCTTTTAGTTTGTTGAGGATGATCGCTGTTCCTCGGCGGCTGAGACGTGTGTAGAGAATGGATTTCCCGTCCGGACTCCATCTTGGGAGGAGGCTGATCGATGGATTCCGCGAAATGGCTCCAAGCCGATTGCCGTGAGTATTGACTCTGGCAATGATTTTACGGCGCTTGGGCTGTTTCAATGTAAAGGCGATTGTACTCCCTAAAATGCCCTGAATTCCTGTTAGTTGTTCTGTCAGTTCATTGATCATCAACATCAATTTACTTTCCCTAAAATTGTTCCTTTTGAGTTGAAGCATCAACGGGAACAGGGGAACCCCTTCAACATCGGCCACAGTCAAAATCAATTGTTGATTCTGGACATCGAGCAGGATTTTCATGTCCAACCGACTCCCTTCTCCCAAACGGCAGGAAGCATAACGGGAACCCCTCACTTTAAAAGAACCGCTCCAGCAAAGATTCCGATCAATGATTCTTTCCCAGCGCGGTGCTTCAGGATGCTCTGAAAAGGCCGGCTGTGGCTCAAGCGCAACAGCAAAACGGGTGAAGCCCAAACCGCTGATCACAATCTCTTCGCTGGAATAGGTTTGAGCACGCAGAACTTCTTGAGAAGAAAGCAGCAAAATAAAACAAAGACCGATCAGAATAAAATGACTTTGTATGTTCTTTTTTCGAATATTGTTTTGCATCAACATTTATTGAAGTTGCGGAATGACTTTGACAACCACAATGTAAGGTGGGTTTCCTGCCAGTGCTTCAGGAAGTGGATTAAGGTTAACATTTCTGATCGCCAATTGGGCCGCCTGGTTGAACGCATTTGAAGGACTTGCCTCCAAAATTCTGTAACGAATGATTTTACCGGAGACTCCTATCTCGAGTTCGATGCGAACGAAAAGCTCCGAATCATACATTGCCAATTTGGGTTGAACCATGGTTTGAATGTGCTGGTTGTATTCCTGTTCTGCCTGACGGATTTTTTTGCTGATTTGCAGTTTCTGGTTAAATTCGATTTCCGAAGAAACTTCCGGTTCTTTAGNCTCTTTGAATTCCAGCATTGGCACTATAGGTTCCATGTCTGATTCTGGAACGAGTATTGGTTCGCTGGTACTGATCTGTGGATTCTCCAGGGGTTTAGGTTTGAGGATTGGGGTCGTCTGTATTTTTTGCTCCAAATTCGGAAGCTTGGCTTCGGGTTCCGGTAATGAAGTACTCAGCGTGGGTTTAGGTAAATTTGAAGAAAGTGAATCTGGTTTTAACACTGGGGAATCAGGAAGAGGCTGAGACTGCAACATTGGTTGTTTCAGCTCAATGTTTGGAAGCATGGATGCTGGTAATTCAGGTTCCGGAAGAGGAATCAAAGGTTGCTGTGTAAAGCTTTTTTTCAGGGATGGACTTTCTAAAATGGGAAGAGTTGGGGATAAATCAGGTTTTTCCGGAGTCTTTGGTTTAGTCTTTGTCACTTGGGATGGAATTTCGATTTTTTTAAACTCCGGTTTTGACAGTTTCATTTGGGGAATCGCCAGTTTTCCAACCTCCGGCGTCGTCATTTTTTTAAGTTTAGGTAGATTTTGACTCGGTTTCAGTAAAGTTTTCTTGGAATTAATTGATGATGGCAGAGCAGGTTTTTTCCCGGCAATAGGCGCCTTTAATGGTATTTCAACCGGGGAAACCAGAGCCTTGGTTCCAGGCCCCTTGAGTTCTTTTAGTTCAGGTTTTTTGGGGGACGGCAGTTTCAGTTTCTGCTTATCCGACTCAAAAGCCATAGGTTTCAGATCGATTTCCTTTTTTGGAACCACAATCGATTTGGGGGAAACTTTGACAGAAGTCTGAGTTTTCGGAAGCTTTCGCTTCAATTTTGGAAGTTCATTTTTTGAAAGCGATGGTTTTGTTATCTCAGGCTTTAAACTATTTTTTGTAGTTTTCAAAACAGGTTTTTGAACCTCAGGAAGTGGTTGAATTGGTTGTAAGCTAAGCGCTTTACTTCCGGATTCAAGCTTCAAGACCGGTTTTTGAATCGATTTGGATTTCTTCTGAGGATAATCAAAACGGATATTGACCCTGGCTTTGATTGGGACATCTTCATAATCCAACATTTCCATGGTACTGCTGATGACTATCATCAGGACAAGATGGACCGCAATCGATAGACCCAAAATCGATTCAAATCGCATGGTTTTTATATTGGAAAATGACGTTTTCTAACGAGATGAGCATTTTAGAAAAATAGCATGACTGAAGAAAAAATGATGGTATATTCCACATTTTTACAAAAAAATCGCACTTTTCTATGCTCTGGCCTTGACTTCTAAGTGAATAAATTATAGTGATACCAGGGTCTTGCAAGGCATACGCTGTGCTTGACTCATTTACCCGGCACCGTTGGAATGCGGTCCGAGGTTTGTCTTAAACCAGGGAAGGTTTGCTCGATATGACAACCTCTCCTATAAAATTTAACCTGATTTTGGATATGCTATGACCAAATCGGAACTTGTTGATGCAATCGCTGCAGAAGCTGGACTGAGTAAAGCTGATTCAGAAAGAGCTCTTAAAGCCTGCACCGGTGCAATTGAAGGTGCACTCAAAAAAGGAGATTCCATATCTCTGATAGGTTTTGGCACCTTTTCAGTAGTACAAAGAGCTGCCCGCACAGGAAGAAACCCTCGGGAACCCGGCAAAGTACTGCAGATTCCTGCTTCTAAAGCAGTTAAGTTCAAAGCTGGCAGCAAGCTGAAGCAAGCTGTTAATTGATTTGATATTTGAGCGGCACATTTAAAGTGCCGCTTTCACCTTTTAACCCTTCCTGATAANTCAAGAGGATAGCCCCTTCTTTATCCTCGTTAGATTATCTTTGTCCTGTATCTCTTTATAATTCAGGTTCCTTTTCATTGGTGTCTGCAGATTCCGTTATTGTATCGGAACAGTTTGGATTTAGCAGCATATCCAATTGCGGTTCGGTTCCGGTTTTATAATGTTCCTCCTGGATTTCGTCTTGAAGATCACAGGGACCTGCTCTTCTTCCACTTTGATGAATTTTCACTGATACAATTCCAGGTGGTTGGGGAAATTGCTGCGTCGGCAAATTTGCCACTGCATTTTTCATAAACTCCACCCACACTGGTGCAGCGGCCCTAGAGCCTGATTCATGCAGCCCCATACTTCTTGGCTGGTCAAATCCTACATANACTCCTGTCAGCAGTTGAGGNATGAANCCGATATACCATGCATCCAGGTTATCATTTGTCGTTCCAGTTTTCCCTGCTGAAGGCCTTCCCAGTGCCCTGGCACGCCATCCTGTTCCTCGCCTCACCACATCTTGAAGTACATCACTGATGAGAAAAGCTGTTTCCTTTGAGATGATATTTGTTGTTTGAGTCTGGCTCGATTCAAGGATCCTTCCGGACTGATCAGAGACTTCCAAAACATAAATAGGTTCCGTTCTGTTTCCCTGGTTAGCAAAAATGGCAAATGCATTTACCATTTCCTGCAAGGTAGCAGAAAATGAACCCAAGGCAATGGTCAGATTTTCCCGCATCTGTGAAGAAATCCCCAATTTTCTGCTGTACTCAATCACCCGTTTAGGGCCTAAATCCTCAATCAGCCCGATGGTGGCAAGGTTCAGGCTTTTTACCAGGGCTGTCCTGAGACTAACATTGCCCATCAACTTGTCTCCATAATTTTTTGGAAGCCAAATCTCATCTTCTCCCAATTTAATCTGTCCAGTCCTGAAAGCTCTTGGACTGTCAACCAGGACACTACTCAGGGTGTATCCAGCATCCACGGCCGAGGCATAGACAAGTGGTTTAAAGGCAGACCCAGGTTGCCTTTTCGCTTGGATGGCACGGTTAAATTCACTGTCTTCATATTCATAACCCCCAATCATAGCAAGCACTTGACCTGTTTCAGGCTGCATCCCTAAGACTGCTCCGTTGACTTGAGGTTCCTGATATAAATTCAACCTAAAAAGCTGATCTTGGGGATCATAATCCATNAGTTTGACAGGAATCACATCTCCTGGTTTCAAGGCTTCATCAATGGACTTAAACGGGATCGGGTATTCTTTTCCGCTCATGGCATTCTGCCAGCTTTTTAACCTATCCCAATTGAGGGTTCCAAAGACTCCACCCAAATCAACCGAAACCTCATCACCNTCAATTGTTTGAACAACACCTATGACATTGTTTCCCAAAACGAGACGATTTTGAGAGGTGATTTCATCTGTCTGTTCCTGCAATAAAGTACTGTTATCTGACCATTCCAGCTCCTTGAGGGGTCCCCTAAAGCCCTGACGTTTAGTGAGTTCCAGAATTCCTTTTTGAAGGGCCTCATGAGCGAACATCTGGTAGTCAAGATCCATCGCCATTGTTACCCTTAAGCCACCTTGATAAAGGTTTTCCATTCCATAACGTTTCAACAAATCACGTCGGACATGCTCCACATAATGTGCAGTTCCTTCAGAGGCAAAATCGTCAATTTCGATCAGTTTGATTTCCTCTTCTTTTGCGTTTAAGTATTCTTCGACAGTTATGAAATGCTCATCAAGCATTCGCTTCAAAACCCTGTCCCGCTGAATCAGAGCAAGTTCGGGATTGTTATTCGGGCCATAGCGTGAAGGTGCGGGAAGTAACCCAATAAGCATCGCACTTTGAGCCAAACTAAGTTCATGGGCGTGGATGCCAAAATATCCCTGAGCTGAGGCTTCCACACCTTCAGCATTACCCAGAAAAACCTTGTTCAGGTAGAGTTCAAGAATTTCCGTTTTGCTGAATTGAAGCTCCATTCGAAATGCCAGTAGGATTTCNCTCAANTTACGTATGAGTTGTTTTTCCTTTGTCAAAAGGAACTCCCTGGCAGTCTGTTGTGTTAAGGTACTGGCCCCCTGAACAAAACCACCTTCCTCAACATTGACCAAAAAGGCTTTAAACATCCTAAAAGGATCAATCCCAATATGAGAAAAAAACCTCGTATCTTCACTGGCAATTAAAGCTTGAATCAGATGTGGTGGGAAACGTTCGTAAGATACCGGAATTCTTCTTTGAATGTGAAACTCTTCAATCTGGTTGCCCTCCCGGTCGTAGAGNACCGTCGGCAGGATTTCATTCCGCTTTTGAAGTTCTGCTTCAATATTCTTTGGAAGCGATTTACTCAATTCATAGAGAAAAGTCCCAACGCCTGCTGCTGCAAAAAAAGAAAAGGAGAATATAATCCAGAAAATCCATCGAAAGATTGAAAGCATGAAAAACATATTTCTTTTATTTCCTTTGCCCTGGCTCCAAATGATTTCTTATNTTTTTTNCGAATCTGCTAAACATTTCTGNAAGAAATTGATCTAAGATGTTTCTTGTTCCGCTGGATCCTGTCGCAATTGAAAGGCTTTTTTCGATAAAGCCATTATTTCATCCCGATTTCCTTCTGAGATTTGATTTGGATCAAAATCTGAGATCATTGCTTCAAAATCTTTGTATAATTCAGATTGATAACTTTGAAGCAGCAATTGTTTCAAGATTCTTGCATCTCCAGCATTTATATTTCCCAGAGAAGAAGGTTTTGAGAGATTCTCTTGGNTCTCTCCTTGAAAAACATCCGAGGAAGTATAGTATATTTGAACAATCTGACATCTACAGCCATTGATGTGNGGCAGTNCAGGAGGTGATTTTTCTTTAAATTGTTGACCAAACTTTTGACCATCTGCTTCAAGACAAACTAAAGGTGTGGTTGCATCGAGAAAAGCCTGAAGCTCATAAGCCTCAAGGGTCGTAATGACAGGTTCAACTTGTGGATGTCTTACAAAAAGCTGCTTCTTTTTTTTATAAATCCAGTAAACAAGAATCAGCCCAAACAGTGCAATGAAAAGCTTTAACATCGATTTTCAANGGGTTGTTTCGATACTGGTTTCAGTAGGAACAAAAGACTTAAACCANCAAGGTCCCTNTTAAGATAGTTAATCAGGAACTGATATTTCAAATGAAAATGATCTTTTATAGATTGATGACGAAGTATTTCAGATATTCTTTTTTGAAATGCCGGGCNTTGTTCCACAATCTGTTGCCTGGCATTTTTATATTCATTGTCCCTTTTTCAATTCAAGCNCAGGAGAAAGAACCTCCAACAAGCTGCAGAGAGTTGACTAGCCCTAACAATCAAACTGAAGTCAATGAACTTCTCTCTTGCATCCGTGCTCTCAACAGGGAACGAAATTCCCAGAGGGATCTCCTTAAAATNCAGAACAAATTTGTCAGTTCCGAGCAACTGTCGGGCCAGATCAATTCTGCGAATCCAACAGCCGGAAATAAAATCGTTCCATCCCAACAATCCGGAACCTATCCTGGGTCCGTTACTCTGTCGAACCGAATCCAAACCAATTTATCGCAAGCTAACAAGAATCAACGAAATCCCTCCAGTTCTGTCATCACGAAAAAGAGGAACTCAGGAACTTATCCTGGTTCANTNGANTTAACCCAGAAGATTCAAAAAAGAATCCCATCTTCTGGAAAAAACATTTCTGCAGTTTCACTGCTGGAGAGCAACCCGGAATTACGCGGCCCGAAAAGTTTTTCTGAATCAAAAATGTTATCGGAAAAAATTAAATCAAGATCCAATTAATCATTCGAACAAAAAAATGAGTTTGATTGTTTGTTTCCTGGAAGAATACATTCAAGGCTCTCCTTTGAAACATCCCTTCTTCATTCCAACAAATGCCTGTACCGTTTGAGTTGGTGATTGAGTATGTATTCTTCAGCCCATTTCTATTTTTTTTATTGCTGTTGCTGTTTGGTTTATANTCCTTAAAAAACAATTCAAACAAATTTAAAAAACGTGACAAGGTCTTCTTTCTTTTAAAAAGCTTCTCAGGACTCTGGATNTTATTCCTCATAACCAGCAATGTTTTATTTTATAAAGCTGCTGCTCTCCCTTTAAAATTTTTAACCCCAAAAAGCATCAAGCAAGATGCAGACGCAATCGTTGTTGCCAGTGCCGGTGTACTTGAATCGGGGGCTCCGACTGATGCTTCCACCCGAAGAGCACATGCAGCGGCGTTACTTTATTTAGAAAAAAAAGCACCCCTGGTTATTGTTACCGGAGGTATTACAGACCCCTATCTTCCTCCCTCCAGCATCAAGGGCATTCCCATCATTCTCCAGGGTATGGGAGTCAAGAATGAACACATCATCATTGAAAACCGATCATCGGACACTTTTCAAAATGGAATTGAAACAAAGAAAATTTTGGAACAGCAAGGTCTTCAAAGCATTCTACTGGTTTCACATGACTACCATTTGTTTCGTCTGACATCGGTTTTTCAGAAACTTGGAATCACAGTATATCCTTATTCCGCAAACAGCAGGGAACTGGAAGCCTCAACTCCATGGTGGAAATTTTTTGATTGGGAAAATTACAACCGATTGCGAACAATCTCNCACGAATACATTGGACTCATCAATTATAAATTAAGCGGTAAAATTTGACCCGTATTCAATAACCTCAATGCCAAAAAGAACCGACATCGAATCAATCATGTTGATTGGTTCCGGCCCGATCGTAATTGGTCAGGCCTGTGAATTTGACTATAGCGGCACCCAAGCCTGCAAAGCCCTCAAGGATGAGGGATACCGGGTAATCCTGGTAAACAGCAATCCTGCAACGATCATGACCGATCCTGGGCTTGTGGACGCCACTTACATTGAACCGATTACTCCAAAAACAGTGAGCCGAATCATCGCTCAGGAAAAACCGGATGCCCTTCTACCAACCATGGGAGGGCAGACTGCATTGAATCTTGCTGTCAATCTTTCNGAGAGTGGGGTGCTTGAAGAACATGGAGTAGAACTGATTGGGGCTTCTCTTGATTCCATCCAAAAGGCTGAAAATCGTGAGTCTTTTAGAAAGGCCATGAAGCATATCGGAATTTCAATGCCAGAAAGTTTTATTGTCCATTCGGTTGAGGAAGGAATGACCTGGTCTAGGACCCAGTCTTTTCCACTCATCATCCGACCCTCTTTTACGTTAGGAGGCGCAGGAGGAGGCATTGCCAGGAAACCCGAAGAGCTTGGGAAAATGATTGAAAGAGGGCTTGAAGCTTCACCGTTTCGCGAAGTCCTTTTGGAACAGTCAGTTCTGGGATGGAAAGAATTTGAAATGGAAGTCATGCGTGATTCCCAAGACAACTCCGTGATTGTCTGTTCCATTGAAAATTTGGATCCGATGGGAGTCCATACCGGCGACAGCATTACCATCGCACCCGCACTCACATTGACTGATCTCGAATATCAGGAACTACGGGACAAATCCCTGGAAGTCATGAGGGAAATCGGAGTTAATTCCGGGGGTTCAAATGTTCAATTTGCCATCAATCCAAAAGATGGAGAGATTCTGGTCATCGAAATGAATCCCCGGGTTTCAAGAAGTTCCGCCCTGGCATCAAAAGCGACCGGATTCCCCATTGCCAAGATTGCAGCAAAACTAGCAGTGGGTTATACGCTGGATGAAATTCCCAACGATATCACTCAAAAAACTCCGTCCTGTTTTGAACCCTCAATCGATTACATCGTCACCAAAATTCCACGTTTCACATTTGAAAAATTTCCTTTTTCCCAAGATAAACTTGGAACTCAAATGCAGTCGGTGGGCGAAGCCATGGCGATCGGCAGGACGTTTCAGGAATCGCTTCAAAAGGCGATTCGTTCACTGGAACTGGATTTCTGCGGACTGGATCTTCCAAAAATCCATGCTTCTGAAAATCCAGACTCCGGAGCAAGTTTGGCCACTCCTGAAACCAAACCAGATTTAAGCTCCAATTCAAAGAAAAATACCCAGAAAAATTCGTCCTCCTTCATCCCGGATCATTGGCTTAAGGAAAAACTTGAACAACCGAACAGTCAAAGGATTTGGTATCTGGCAGAAGCGATGCGAAGGGATTGGTCGAATGCTGATCTGCATCATATCACTCAAATCGACCCATGGTTCCTGGTTCAGATCAGGGAATTGGTTGATGAGGAAGAAAAAATCCGGGAAACCCATCTTGAGACGCTTACCCCACCGGTCCTAAAAAATTGGAAGCAATTGGGTTTTTCTGATCAAAAACTTGGGGAACTTCTAAATTGTTCCGAGAAAAAAATTGCAAGGTTCCGAAAAGAATGGAGCATCCTCCCGGTTTTCAAACAGATCGACACCTGTGCCGCCGAATTCCCCTCGGAAACGCCTTATTATTATTCAACCTATGCCGAAGAAAACGAATCGCTGACCACTGAACAACCAAAAGTTCTGATCATCGGCTCTGGTCCTAACCGAATCGGTCAGGGGATTGAATTTGATTACTGCTGTGTCCATGCCGTGATGGCCGCAAAAGAAGCAGGTTATGAAGCCATCATGCTCAACTGTAATCCCGAAACCGTCAGTACGGATTATGACATCTCGGATCGTCTCTATTTTGAACCAGTGACCTTTGAAGATGTGATGCATGTCATCGAGTTGGAAAGACCGATTGGTGTGATTGTCCAACTTGGAGGCCAGACTCCGCTGAAGCTTGCAAAAAAACTTTCGGAGGCAGGNATTACTTTGTTGGGAACTCCCTATCGAAGCATCGACATTGCGGAAAACCGAGAGTCATTTGCGAATTTGCTGAAAGATCTCAATCTCCTTCAACCCAAAAACGGGCTTGCAAATAGCCAGCAGGAAGCAAGTGAAATCAGCAGNCAGTTAGGATTCCCGCTATTGATCAGGCCTTCTTATGTACTTGGTGGAAGAGCGATGATGGTTGCTGAAACAGAAGAGGAACTTCAGCACTTTTTTGAAGAGGCATTGAGGGTTTCACCTGAACATCCTGTTCTTCTTGACGAGTTCGTCAAGGATGCTGTGGAGGTGGATGTCGATTTGTTAGCTGATGGAGAAAACTCAGAGCTTGGAGGAATTCTGGAACATATTGAATCCGCCGGGGTCCATTCAGGTGACAGTGCTTGTGTTTTTCCTCCGCATTCCCTCTCAGAAAAGACACTCCTCGAATTGGAACGTCAGGCAAAACTCTTAGCCAAAAACCTCAAAGTCAGAGGTTTGATGAACATCCAGTTTGCAGTAAGAGATTCCGAGATTTTCATCATCGAAGCCAATCCAAGGGCATCCAGAACCGTCCCGTTTGTCAGTAAATCGATTGGGCATCCGCTTGCTAAGTATGCCACCCGGTTGATGCTTGGTGAAAAATTGAGTGATTTAAATTACAAGTATCAGCCGCCAGATTTTTTCTCCATCAAGGAAACCGTTTTCCCCTTCCTCAAATTTGCAGGAACAGATACAGAGTTAGGCCCAGAAATGAAATCGACGGGGGAAGTCATGGGTCGGGGCATGAGCGTGGAAGAAGCTTATCTTAAAGCCCAAATCGCAGCGCTGAATTCAGACTTGAAAAAAGCACATGTTTTTATCGGTGTTCAGGACAAGGACAAGTCAGCGATCATTGATGTGGCAAAACAATTTGAATCAGCGGGATTCTCCATATTCGCTACACCTGGGACCTATCGTGTTCTGAAAGCCAATGGAATCTCAGATCTCCATCCTACCAGCATGAACATTGAAGATCCTGGAAACGTGCATGTCCACATCAGAACCGGAAGGGTAAGTCTGGTGATTAACACAACTCGTCCCAGAAAAAGAATCATCGATACGAATCATATCCGTCGGATGACCCTTATGTACAACATCCCCTATTGCACAACTATCCAGGCTGCCAAACAAATGGCAGAATCCATTAAATTCTTTTCTGGAAATGAGGAATTTTCTTATAACCCTCTGACCGTTTGACAAAAATCTTAAAGAAGATTGTTCAATCTAATGGATTTTTTGCAGCCAGGGTTTTCTGCTGGAGATATTTTCTGTTGAGAAGAAGTTTCTGTTGCTTGTAATCCTCCTTCGATACTTTNCCCAAAAGGTACTCATCTTCTAATTCAGAAAGAGCTGTCAACAACGATTCCTGTTCATCAAATAAATATTCTTGATCATTTTCTGGATTTATTTCTGGAAGATGAAAGAAACGCAACCTCTCAAAAAATAAGGGATAGCCAACGATAANCACACACAACAGAATCAATATGATGGAATAAACTAAAATCAAACGATTCCTTCTCTAGTCAGGTTTTACAATGGTTTTATGGAACGACTGGAATATAAGAAGGATTCAATAAAAGGCTGAACCTTTTCATCGTTCATCAGTTGATCAAATCTTTCGGATTCGTCCCGNAGCATCCAAAAACCCACCAGGCATTCAAAACCTGTAGATTTTCGATACTCTTCTACAGAAGCCGATTTAGGCACGTTTTGAGGGCGGCTATTTCTCCCCTTTTTGTAAATTTGAACCTCTTCTTCAGAGAGTAGGGGCAAAAATAATTCAATCAATTTTGACTGAGTTTGGCAACGAACGAGTTGGACCGTTTTGCGATGTACCTGTTTGGGATTACTGTAATGATGGGTCACCAGTTTCCTGCACCAGAGTTCATAGCAGGCGTCACCTAAATAAGAGAGAGTAAAGGTAGAAGTTGTTTGATGAGGGTTATTTTTTTCTAAACCAAGTTTTGGGGAATGCAAATGAAACGNTGTTTGAGAGTCCAACAAAGNTACCAGTTGCTGTCNTCCTGACACACAATCTGGTTACTCCGGATCCGAAAAACTCCGTCATGGATCACCCTTTTATCAATCAAGTGACCATCTTTCTCTTTCCATGGAACCCCGAAACTTCCGTCGGAACGAAGCACAATCTGAACTCCAGGTTTGGCATAATAGGTTTCATGACCGGTATCGATTCGAGGTAGTTTGACTTTACGGCTAGTCGGGATTTTGGTTTGGGGAGTTTTTTTCAGTAAAACCGAACGCTCTTTATCTTCACCTATTGATTCTGTTTCAAGTTCAAATTGGGATGCCAGTTTATGGGCCAGTCTTCTTTTGTAGGAATTCATCGGCTCTAAATTAAACTGCTCTTTACCTGAATCNACAAAACGGATGAAGACCGTTTCCAATTCCTTGAGAAACAGTTCGTCGTCGCTGTTTAATTTCGTGTCATCTATCATAAGATCAAAAGAAGAAAAAACTGAATGGTAGTATTGGTGCTCAGTGCTGGGGAAAATTAGGAACTTCAAAAGGAGGTTCGGTTAGGTTCCCTTTTTGTTGAGGGACAAGNGATTCTTCCTCAGANAGTTTNCTTTCATCCTTGTTANCNTCCTCAGGATCACTCACGGAAATGGGAACGCATTCCAAGGCTCTTTCCAGAACCGTATCCATATTTTCAACTGAGAGGATTTGAAGCTCGGTTTTTATTTCTTCCGGAACTTCAGTCAAATCTTTTTCATTTTTTGCTGGAATGAGGACGGTTTTCATCATTCCNCTTTTGGCAGCGAGGAGTTTTTCTTTCAACCCNCCAATCGGTAAAACCTTCCCACGCAGGGTTACCTCGCCGGTCATTGCGACCTCNCGGAGTACAGGGATACCTGTAAAAGCACTCACCAACGAAGTGGTTATTGTCACTCCAGCNGAAGGTCCNTCTTTTGGTACCGCTCCNTCCGGGACGTGAACATGGATATCGGTTTCCTTGAATACCGAAGAATAAATCCCTAGGCGGTTGGCATTGGTCCTGACATAACTCAATGCTGCGTGAGCTGATTCTTTCATCACATCACCCAATTTCCCGGTCAGTTGAACTTTCCCGGTTCCTTTCATGACGGTCACTTCAGTGGTGAGCAGTTCTCCGCCGGCTTGTGTCCATGCGAGTCCGGAAGTGATGCCTATTTCGTTTTTTTCCTCAACCTTTCCATGTTTATATTTTGGAACTCCAAGATACTCCCTGACTCTTTTTGGTGTAATGGAGATTTTTTTCTGTGGTTCATCCATCACCAACTTGGTTGCAACCTTCCTGCAGATTTTCCCAACTTCCCGTTCAAGGTTTCGAACTCCNGCTTCACGAGTGTATTGTTGNATGATGATATCGAAAGATTTGTTTTGAAATCCGAGTTGGCTTGAATTGAGCCCGTTTTCCTCGATCTGTTTCGGCAACAAATGTCTTTTCAAAATGTGGACTTTTTCCAGTTCGGTATATCCCGAAAGATTGATGACTTCCATCCGGTCCTGCAGGGCAGGCGGAATATCCTGTGCCACATTGGCCGTGCAGAAGAAAAGGACATCCGAAAGATCGAATTCAACCTCGAGATAATGATCCATGAAAGTGTGATTCTGTTCCGGGTCCAGAACCTCAAGCAAGGCTGAGGAGGGATCTCCCATCACTCCGCGTGTCATTTTGTCCACTTCATCAAGCAGCAGTAGNGGATTTTTTGATTTAACCTTACGCAGGGACTGGATGATTTTTCCCGGCATTGCACCAACGTAGGTTCTTCGATGGCCTCGGATTTCTGCCTCATCCCTGACACCACCCAGACTCATTCTGGCAAANTTTCTACCTAACGCATCGGCGACNGAACGGGCAAGTGATGTTTTTCCAACCCCAGGAGGTCCAACCAGACAGATGATAGGACCTTTCAGGGAACCCACCTTTTGAGCGACTGCGAGGTATTCAATGATCCGCTCTTTGATTTTTTCAAGTCCGTAGTGCCCCTTATTCAGAATTTTTTCTGCCGCATCAAGATCGAACCGATCTTCGGTTTTATCGCCCCAGGGCATATCCANCAGCCAGTCGATGTAGTTTCGCACCACGTTTGCTTCTGCAGACATGGGCGGCATCATCTTAAGNTTCTTTAGTTCTTTTTCGGCAATCTCACGGGCTTCCTGGGAAAGAGGAATATCTTCCAAACGTTTTTCATATTCCTCCTGTTCCGCTTTTCCATCCTCACCCTGGCCAAGTTCTTTCTGGATGGCCTTAATCTGCTCGTTTAAGTAGTACTCCTTTTGAGTCTTACCAATTTGCCCCTGAACTCTTTCCTTGAGCTTGCGCTCGACTTTTTTGAATTCACTCTCCTCAAGCATCCGTTCATAAACGATTTCCAGCCTGCGACGAGGTTCAGTGATTTCAAGCAGGGTCTGTTTTTTCTCCAGATCCATATTCAGAAGCGGAGCAATCCGGTCTGCCAACCGATGGGGGGCTTCACTGTCGATTGCTAGCTTCTCAATTCCTTCGGTGTGCCGTTTGACCTCTTTCAGATAGCGTTTGAATTCGTTTCTTACATTTTTGCTGAGGGCAACGATTTCCGGATCTTCATCTTCTTTTTCAATAACCGGAGTAACCATGGCCATGTAGAAGGGNTCCGAAAGCCGAACGTTCTCNAGTCTAGCTCTGCTCTGTGCTTCAAAAAGNGCTTTTATGGTACCGTTATGCAACCGCATGATTTGCAGAACACGTCCAACGGTTCCCATCCTGAAGAGGTTTTTTTCTTCCGGTTCTTCTACCAAAGGGTCTTCCTGGGCAACCACGAAAATCTTGCGATCTTTCGAAAGAGCCTCTTCCAATGCAGCAATGGACAGGGGTCTGCCAATGAAGAACGGTGCCGTCATATGAGGGAAGACAACAATGTCCCTCATGGGCAGCATTGGGAGACGAATTTTTTTAGGGGGTTTGGAATTAGGGTCGGGCATCAAAAAAAGTCNTTATCGGCTTAAATCTTGTTTNGTTTGTGATATTCAAAATATCTTCTTGGCCTTCAAACCGCAAGTTGACCAACAACCNTAAAACTAAAATCAGATTGGTTTGGCGCGAGCTTGTATTTCAAAACACCTCTTCTCTCCTTCTACATATTCTCTGACGATTTCATATTCAGTTTTGTAACGTTGATTTCCCAATAGGCTTCTGAGGTGATAAGAAGCCGCCTTCTTTGCTGAATCCTCCGCTTTAGCCGCCTTGATGGAACAGGCACTTCCAGTAACAGAAGCATTGAGCCCACCTGCATCGCGGGCTTGGTACGCTGGATTGAAAGAATCTTTAAATTTATTGGATGATGAACCGCAAGAGATCATCATCNAAATCATCAACAGAACCCCAACATATTTCATAATGAAATCAGTGTATCCAAAGGTTTTTTTCAAGAATGAATAGTCGTTTGATCAGAATTCATTCANCATTTNCGTCCAGTATTTCACGAGCAGGTTCTTGACATGANCTAAAGGGTCCACCAAACTGATTTATCAAGATTTTTCGGGTCCTTCGANGCTCTTGATTACTTTTGTTATGCATCCAGAAAATCGCCCACAATTTCTGGGAATTCAAAAGCTATACTAAATATTGGCCAAAAGCCTGTCAAAACATCTCATAAGATTTACTCCGAACGGATTCAGACCCTCTGTTTCCTCGGGTAACAATTCCAATTATCCAAAATGAAGATCAGCGAGTCCAAAAAACTTTTTTCTCGAGCTCAGGAAGTCATGCCCGGTGGTGTGAACAGTCCTGTCAGGGCATTCAAATCCGTCCAGTCCGAACCATTGTTCATCACTCATGCGAAAGGATCACGGCTTTTCGACGCAGACGGTAATTCATTCATCGATTACATTGGCTCCTGGGGACCTATGATCCTCGGCCATGCTGATCCGAGAATCACTTCGGAAATCGAAAAAGCAGTGCAAAAAGGTACTTCCTTCGGAACCCCCACAGAAGGTGAAATCGAATTGGCGGAGATGATCAGTGATGCGGTCCCAAGTGTCGAAATGGTCCGTCTTGTCAATTCCGGATCAGAAGCCGCAATGGGCGCACTTAGAGTTGCCAGAGGATTCACCGGACGTGACAAAATCATTAAATTTGAGGGTTGTTATCATGGAAGTGTGGATGCACTTTTAGTCAAAGCTGGTTCTGGTGCAACCACTTTAGGAATCCCAGATTCTCCAGGGGTTCCCCAATCATTCACGGAACATACACTCTCTGCNCCTTTCAATGATCTTGATGCAGTCATCGAACTGACAGAAAATTTTCCTGATGAAATTGCAGCAATCGTGCTGGAACCGGTTGCGGGAAACATGGGCATGATACCTCCTGAACACGGATTCCTCCAGGGACTCAGAGAACTGTGTGATCGAGAGGGAATCCTTTTGATCTTTGACGAAGTGATGACCGGCTTTCGTGTCGACTTCTCCGGAGCCCAAGCACTTTTTCAGGTCATGCCCGATCTTAGNATCTTTGGGAAAGTGATTGGCGGAGGACTTCCAGTTGGGGCTTATGGGGGGCGAAGGGAAATCATGCTCCAGGTTGCTCCTGCTGGTCCTGTCTATCAGGCTGGCACGCTATCAGGAAACCCGATAGCCGTTTCAGCGGGTAAAACCATGCTGAAGATCTTAAAAGAGGAAGATCCCTATGCAGATTTGGGACGAAAAACGGCAACTCTCAATGAAGCGTTAAGCGATGCTGCAAAGAAAAAAGGAATTCCTCTGGAAACCTGCTCCATGGGAGGTATGTTCGGTTTTTTCTTCTCTGAAAAAAAGGTNAGAAACTATGAAGATGCATTGAAATGTAATCGTGATTACTTCATCACCTTCTTTAGAGAGGTATTGAGCAGGGGTATCTACTTAGCTCCTTCTCCCTTTGAATCATTATTTCTCTCTTCAAGTCATTCTGAGGCGGATCTTGATCAGACTATTGAAGCNTTTCAACATGGATTGGCTGCCATCTAGACTTGGAATCCAAAAAAAGAAATCCACTACAAATATTTAAGTCGAGGGGAAAATTATTGTTTTATGTTTCCAGGTTTTTCACTTGGATGGGTGATTTCACTGATACGGACACCAAACCTTTCGTTCACCACAACAACCTCCCCTCTTGCAATTAGTTGGTCTCCAATCAGGACTTCGACGGAATCTCCTGCAATTTTTTTGAATTCCACAATCGTATCTTTTTTCCAGGTCATTACGGTTTTCAGTGGAATTTCACTGCGTGCGACCTCAACCTGGATGGATTGAGGAACATCTTCCAGAAAATGCAACCTACCCGACGAAACAGAGACTGATTCCTCTTCGTTACTCATAAACAGGCTGTGTTTTGAATGTATTCAAAAAATGCCTTCCTTCAATAATCTTGCAAATCACTGAAATAGTGAGCCAAGATGGTGTTTCATTTAAAGTTGTTTTATATTGGTTGACATGAAGAAATAAAATCAAGGAGATTCATGTTCGGTTTAGGCATCTGGGAACTGCTGGTAATACTGGGTATTGTTGTTATCCTTTTCGGAGCAAAGCGACTTCCTATGATCGGAGAAGGTCTAGGAGGTATGATCACCAGTTTCAAAAAAGCGACAAAAAAAGAAAATAACGAAAGTCCTGCGGTTCAGGATACCGTTTCGATGGTTGAGGAGGGCAAGAAAGAAGCCAGTTGAATTGAAGTCATTTACCTTTTGGTTGAATGACCAAATTCATATCAACACCCAACTCTTTCAATCTTGCTACCACTGGAACCATTGCCCCATATCTGACCTCCTCATCGGCCTCAACATCAACAATCCATGGAGGTTTTTGTTTTTGAGTCCAAAGATCGACACTTTTTTTAAAAATCCCCTGGTTTTCCTCATTTAAACTGTCACCGATTCTGGTTTCCCCCACATAAACGACTCCTTCCTTGTCCAGAGTAATTCTCAGGGGTGTCTGAACCGGTTTCATTTTGTCCTGATTATAAGAATCCTTGGGCAAGTCAACTTTGATGACATGATTAATGATCGGTGCGGTGATCATGAAAATGATCAACAGCACCAGAAGCACATCAACAAAGGGAGTGACATTGATGTCACTCAAAGGTTCATTCTCTTGCCACTGTGAGTTGCCCATGCACTATCCATTCGATTCGGTTGGCAAGTTCCATACTGAAATCCCGCATATCATTCGCCTGTTTTCTGGCGGAATTCCGAAAGTGATTATAGGCCATCAAAGCCGGTATCGCTGCCAGTAATCCTGCAGCAGTCGCAATCAAAGCTTCAGAGATCCCAGGAGCAACAGCCGCCAGGCTCGTCACACCACTGGTTCCAATATTTTGGAACGAGCGGATGATCCCCAAAACAGTCCCAAAAAGTCCAATAAACGGAGCGGCACTGGAGATGGTTGCAAGCACATTCAATCTTTTTTCAATCAAAGCATATTGATCATTGAAAGCGCGCTCCATAACCCGCTCAAATTGAGTACTGATATAAGGAAGCATCGAGCCTGATACTGTCTGATCAGGATTCCGCTGAATACGTTGACTGACTCGAACCATCTCTTCAAATGCAAGACGGTACATTGGAGCAAAAGTCGAAAAGGGAAACTTCGGAATGCTCTCTTTGATTTGATTCAAAGAAGTTTCTTTCCGGAAAATCAGGAGAAATTCCTGATTTTGTTTATTTGCTTTTCTGAACTGGAGGGCTTTTAGGACAATGACTGCCCAGGAAAGAGATGACATAAGAAGCAAAATCACCAGCACAAGTATGCTGATGAAATTGCTGTCTTTGAGCGCCAGCCCAACGATGCCCTTGTCGTCAAGCAGCTCGTCTAACATTTTTGTAGGAGTAGGGGACCTTTGATTTGGTAGTTTATTAATTCACAACGCAGCATTAAAGCCTTGTGAACTCAACCCTTCGGTTTTTCTGCCAAGCCGTTTCGTTTTGTCCGAGTGCAACCGGTCGTTCTTCACCAAAACTCACTATTGAAAACTGTTCAGGACTTGCCCCCAATCTGAGCAGGTAATTTAAAACCGAACGTGCTCTTCTCTCACCGAGAGCCAAATTGTACTCGTTCGTTCCTCTCTCATCACAATGACCTTCAAGTTGGACACGGATATCAGGATTATTGATCAACCATTCAAAATTCGATTGAATGATACTTGTAAACTCAGGCTTAATATTACTCTTGTCATAATCAAAATATACAATTCCCAATTCCTCAATAGGAACTGCTACTTCTTCTACCGGTGCAGCAATGATTGTGACGGCTTCCTTTGGAGCTTTCTTTTCAACAATTTTTTCTTTTACGATTCGAACTTTCTCGGGTGCGTCTGGTTCTCCTTTTTCAACTTTAGCAACTGCTTCTTCTGCCATTTGTTTTATTTCTTCTGCAACTGCCATTTCTTCTGCAGTTTCAGCAGCTTCTACTTTTGCAATTGCTTCTTCAAGCACCGCTCTGGCTTCCTGAACTTCACTTCGAAGTGGTTGTTCCTGTGTTACCACCTCAGGAACATCTTTAGGAGCTTCAACCTTTTTTACTTCAGCAGGCTTTTGAGACTCCACCACAGTTTGAGGGGCCTCTAATTTTTTCTGTGCAGGTGGCTGTTCAGTTTCAACTGCAGACGGTTCTGNTTTAGCTTCTGCTTTGGGAGNTTCAACGATCTCAGCCTTTTTTTCCTCAACAGCTTCCTGTTCGGGTATTTTTTCTGCGATTGGTTCAGTTGCCTGTTCCTGAGTTTTGACTTCGGCTTGCTCAGTTTGTTTTACTTCGGATTCGGGTTCGGGAGCCTCAGGTTTTGGGCATCCGACCAAAAAGAATGCTAAAAATAAAACAATAAGTATGGTTGGGAGCGATTTCATATGTTCCTCAGTAGTACGATGAGCTTGCAGAGAACCAAGTGCATATTGGACTCGGCCTCTTTTTATAATGTTGNAGAATAAGAAGTTAGTTATTAAATGTCATCAACAGATGATTATCATTGATCGTGAGATAAAGTCAATTGCAAAGGCAAATCCGTGGATTATCTCCGAACCTTCAAAATCACTAGCTGCGAAAACCGTGCCTTGTTTGAAAAAATAATTTCAGGGGTTTCCAAGAAAAAATCCCAAACCCTATCGAAAAAAGCATCAGGTAATAAAGTACATATTCTTGAATAGACCATGTCAGCTTAACTTCAATAACAGCCCATCCGCCAATTTTGTGGATTTCTTCCATCAGAGAAAACCATAACCGGATTCCCCATTCTGTTAATTGAAACACTTCTGATTCCAAAGGCCTAAAGGGAGGCGTTCCCAAATAGAAAAGGCTGATCAGTAAGGAAATTAGACAAAGCGGAAGGATAATCACCCCAAGCAGGGGCACCATCACCAGATTGAGCCAAAAGGTCTCCAGAGAAAGCCTCGAAAAAACATCGGAGATCAAGGGCCATATTCCAAACATCACTGAACCGGTCATTAAAAGACTGGATAAGCAATACTTTGAAAGTTTTATAGTTAAGGAATCAGATTTTCTGAAAGTTGGATGAAGGGGAAGAAATATCAGAATCGAGAACACCGCCAAAAAGGAGAGTTGAAATGAAAGATCATAAAGCATCACCGGTTTTGCGATTAAAAACATAAAACTGGTTAAACACAAAGAAAACAACGGAACCTGGACCAGACCCAGCAGATTTCCAAAAACCAATAGACTGAGCATGGTAGCCGCCCTCAACGCAGGGATGGGCCATTCCAACAGAAAAATATAAAGCCAGAGAACTGATAAAGCGGTCAATTGCACCATAGTATGCAAATGAACCCATTCCATAAGTTTCAAGGAAAGTCCAAAAAANTTTTTCAATAGAAAGTAGATGATCCCGTAGATGAGCGCGATGTGGAGACCGCTGATGGCGAGCAGATGGGCCATACCTGTTTGCTGAAAAAGCCTGGCAGAAGTCGAAAAAGATCTTCGCTTGGCTAAGGTCAAGGGAAGGTAAATCGAAAGAATATCGTCTGGCAAATAAAATGCGGCACGGTCCTGAAGAAGCAATACTACNCGATTCCTAAATCTTTGAATTGTACTCAGAACTTTGTTNGGAGGACTGACACCCCACTGCTTAAGTTNCAACTTCCAGCGGGATCCTAAATCCTGGTGGTCCTGGATTCTCCCATAGAGGTTAATATTTCTCTCCCGATACAAGTTCAATCGTTTGAACTTGCTCCCTGGAAGAATAATTTCCAACTCTTCAACATCGATTTGTCCTTCACNATGACTTAAATGGACCTGAACTAGGCTGAGTTCTGATTGCTCCAAGTCATATCCACGAATTTTACCTTCAATCCAGATTAACTCATTTTGCTGTTTCAGGGTTTCTATCCAATTGCCAAAACGTGGAANCTGGATCAAGAAAATTCCAACCATGAATCCAAGNCCCAAAAGNCTGATAAGGAGCATCAAAGGCTGCCCATTTTTCGAGGACCATAACCCAAATCCAAGAATTCCCAGGACAATCCATTTCAGATCAAGGTCACGTTTTATCAGGAAAAAATAAATGACTCCCAGAAACAACAAGCACCCAAATAGTACAGATAATACTTTAAGAAAATTTGGAGAAAAAGATGGATGCTTGGGGATTAAAATGAAATGCATCCCAAAATGATAAGCTATTTTAACTCAGAAGGATTTCCTGAATTCAGAAAATTACCTTCCCTAAATGATTCTTCATAAGAATCGATTGTCTTGATTAACCCTTGTTATTGGTGAACCAATCATCAAGAAGATTTTCTGCACAGATAGAGGGAAGTTTGTTTTGTGAGATGATCTCCTCTTCCAAGATTTCTATTTTTTCCTGAATCCCCGGTTGATGATGGAAACGCTGTTGGAGTTCCTCATCAANGAGCATTCTNAGCCATTGCTTTTGTTGATTCTGACGNTTTTCAATCCAGTGACCATTATTATGCAACAGTTCTCTTCTTTTAAAAATCCTATCATAAATTTCCACCAATCCCTCACGGTTCAATGCACTGCAGCATAAAAAATCCGGAATTCCAAAATTTTGAGCTTCAATCGTGTAATTTTTTGCACCTTGAAAATCCCGCAGAGTTTTCTCCGCATCCTTCTTTAAATGTCCATCGGCTTTGTTGATCAAAACCAAATCTGCCATTTCTAGAATTCCCTTTTTGATCCCCTGGAGTTCATCACCGGCATTTGGGAGCAAAAGGAGCACAAACAAATCCACCATCGAAGCCGCCTCGATTTCAGATTGCCCNACTCCAACCGTTTCAACAAGAATCGTATCAAAACCTGCTGCTTCACAGACAAGCATCGTCTCTCTTGTTTTTCTTGCAACACCTCCTAAGAAACCGGAAGTTGGACTTGGGCGGATATATGCCTGAGGATGGCGTGACAATTCATGCATCCGTGTTTTATCTCCGAGAATGCTTCCGCCGGAAAGAGAACTGCTTGGATCGATTGCAAGAACGGCGACTTGATGACCCTTTGAAATCAGATGAAGNCCAAAGGATTCGATGAAGGTGCTTTTCCCAACTCCCGGCACCCCTGAAACCGCAATCCGGGTTGAATTGCCTGTNTGGGGAAGGACCGTTTCAAGGAGTTCGCGCCCTTTTCGGTACTCTTCAGGCAGAGTACTTTCCAACTGGGTAATGAGCCTCGCCATCGCCCTGCGGTTTCCGGCAAGAACCGCATCCTTCGATTCTTGCTGTTCAGGGGTAAGCATGGAAAGTCCGTAATTTTATCCGAATTAACGATCAATCGACGCAAGTACCTTCAGAGCAGCATCAGGAATACGNGTNCCCGGTCCAAAAACACAGGCCACTCCAAGATTTTCGAGGAATTCATAATCAGAAGGGGGAATCACACCTCCTGCAACCACGGAGATGTCTGANGAATTTTGAAGGCGAAGGCATTCCATCAGATCCGTAAGNAGGGGTTTATGCCCGGCAGCCAGGGAAGATACNCCAATAACATGAACATCATTCTCGACTGCTTGAGCAACTACNTCCTNTGGNGTCTGAAAAAGTGGCCCCATATCNACATCAAAACCTAAATCCGCAAAAGCAGTTGAAATTACTTTAGCACCGCGGTCATGACCATCCTGNCCCATTTTTGCAACCAGAATCCTGGGNCGACGGCCNGCTTTTTCAGCAAAATTTTGGACTTNNCGCCTGACCTTCTCAATTTCGTCATGACTTGAATAACTCTTGGCATAAACTCCAGAAACTGCGCTGGTTGGTGCATGATAACGGCCCCAATGTTTTTCCAAGGCATCGGATATTTCTCCAACCGTTGCTCTTGCACGGACCGCTTCGATGCTTGCTTCCAGAAGNTTNCCNTTTCCNGTTAAAGCCCTGTCTTCCAAAATTTTAAGAGCATNNTGGACTTTTGTATTATCCCGGGATTTTCGAATCTGCTCCAACCTTTGAATCTGGTTATTTCGTACTTCCGTGTTGTCTACTTCCCTGACTTCAATTTGCTCTGATTCGTCCGTTTGGTACTTGTTGACGCCTACAATGACTTCCTCACCTTGATCGATCTTTGCCTGTCTTATGGCGGCAGCTTCCTCTATCCGTTGTTTAGGAAATCCCTGTTCTACGGCACGTGTCATTCCACCAAGCTCTTCGACCTCATCNAGGAGTTTTCTGCTTTCTACCACGAGGGATTCGGTNAGAGATTCCATGAAATAGGATCCTCCCCATGGATCAATCACCCGGGTCATCCCGGTTTCTTCCTGCATGATGAGTTGGGTGTTGCGGGCAACCCGGGCAGAAGTCCGGGTGGGAAGTCCCAGGGCTTCGTCATAAGCATTCGTATGAAGCGACTGTGTTCCCCCCTGGACCGCCGCCATCGCTTCAATCGTAGTTCTCACAATATTGTTGAAGGGATCCTGCTCTGTCAAACTCCAACCTGATGTCTGGCAATGGGTGCGAAGCATCATTGATTTCGGATTTTCAGGTTTAAATTCTGAAATCATCTCGGCCCAGAGTCGACGTGCCGCACGAAGTTTGGCAATCTCCATGAAATAGTTCATGCCAATNCCAAAAAAGAAGGAAAGTCTTGGCGCAAATGAATCGATGTTCATTCCACGATTCAACGCCATGCGGACGTATTCCAATCCGTCTCCCAAAGTAAATGCCAGTTCCTGAACCGTGGTCGCTCCCGCTTCCTGAATGTGATATCCGCTGATGCTGACCGAATTGTAACGGGGCATTTCCTGACTGGTGAATTCAATGATGTCCCCTACAATCCGCATCGATTGTTCAGGAGGATAGATGTAGGTATTGCGGACCATGAATTCCTTCAGAATGTCATTCTGGATGGTCCCACTCATCTGTGACCTTTGAACCCCTTGCTCTTCAGCAGCAACAATGTAGGAAGCCAAAACAGGAAGAACCGCTCCATTCATCGTCATCGATACCGACATTTGATCCAAGGGGATCCCGTCAAAGAGCATTTTCATGTCTTCAACGGTATCGATGGCAACTCCTGCCT
>FUFK010043937.1_pt1 | contig 57618 bp, 56 predicted proteins | sample 1021851 | NCBI WGS metagenome assembly FUFK01 (sample SAMEA51879418, study PRJEB19060) | metagenome
AGTTCTCGCACCTTCAGGAAAAAAAGAACTGATAGTCCCAGATTACGATCTTGAGAAAATAAATATCAAAAATACAAACGAGTTAGGTATATACCGAGTTTATTCAAACGGGGATCAGTTTACGTCTTTCCCAACACGTCTGCATTACAGGGAATATATTAGTGAATCAATTAACCAAAATGATCTTGAAAAATTTATTAAAGATGAAAATATTCGATGGATAACAATGGATGATGATTTTGCAAAAATATTCTCCGAAACAAGACATGGTAAATCGTTATGGAAAATATTTCTCTTGCTTGCACTAATAATGTTTCTAATAGAAACATTATTAGGTAGGCCCGACTACTCTAAGCTAAAAGTCGATTAATTTTGGAAAGAATCAATGTTAAAAATGAAAAGGCACTTCTCATTGGGGTGATTAGACCTAACTTTGAAAAAGACATAATTGTTGAACATTTGAATGAGTTAGAGCTCCTCGCGGAAACTGCTGGAGCTAGTGTTGTTGCAAAAATTACTCAAAGAGTAACAAAAATTAATCCGTCTACTTTCATTGGACCAGGTAAAGCGCAACAAGTCATCAATCAAGCGAGGGAGTTGGGAGTATCTATTATAATTTTTGATGATGAATTAAGCCCAGCGCAAATAAAAAACTATCATCAAAAATCAAAAAAAATAAAAGTAATTGATAGAAGTGGGATAATATTAGACATTTTCAAACAAAATGCCCGCACCAAAGAATCAACTACCCAGGTTGAGTTGGCATATCTGCAATATTTATTACCGCGTTTGACTAGGCAATGGACCCACCTTGAAAGGCAGATGGGTGGTATAGGTACCCGGGCAGGGATGGGTGAAACCCAAATTGAGGTTGATAGACGCATTGTAAGAACTAGGATAAATAAATTAAAAAATGAATTAAAGAACATTGAAAAGGAAAGAAGAATCCAAGGGTTAAAGAGAAGATCTGAATTTCGCGTATCTCTAGTTGGATACACTAATGCGGGAAAATCAACTCTTTTTAAGGCTTTGACTGGCTCGGATGTTATCGTTGAGGATCAATTATTTGCGACACTAGATACTACTGTTCGAAGGTTGCAAATTGGTAGATCTCATTCGATATTATTAAGCGATACTGTTGGTTTCATTCGAAAACTGCCTCATAATCTGGTTGCATCATTCAAAAGCACATTGAGAGAAGTTGTCGAGTCTGATTTAATTATCAAAGTGTTAGACATTTCCTCGCCGTTCATATATGAGCATTTACAAACCATCAAAAAAGTTTTGAATGATATAAATGCTAGTCATGTGCCTGCAATCAATGTTTTGAATAAAGTTGACTTGCTGCCTGATGCTAATGCGATAACAAAATTAAAAAGAACTTTTCCTGGTATGCTAACCATATCAGCAGCAAGATGTCTGAAACTATCTGATCTGAAAATAAGTATTATACAGGCTATTGAGGATAGTTATGAAACCGTCGATGTTAAATTTTCATATAGCGATAGCAAGTTAATTTCAAAAATTCAGGAAAATGTGATTGTCCTGGAACGAAACTATATGAACGAGTATGTCAAATTAAAAATTCGAGGCAGTAAGGCTCGAATTAATAAAATCTTGTCAATGGTTAATTGAAAGACAGGGTAGATTGTTTTTTTGGGATCATTCTTTGTTTAATGAATGACGGGAGCCTCCCAGATACAGCAAACTTCCTTGATTCATCTTAATGAAAAGGCCTGTTTTTTGAACCTGAAGTACAGCACCCAATTTTTGAGTATAGATCCAAAAAAATTCATAACCTACCCATATATCTTTCAATTAGTACAACAAATTATTTATGTTTTTTATTTTAAAAAAACTACTTTTTAGTATTTAGTTGATTTTCAGATTCTGCAATTATCACCGAAACGGTGGCATCGCCAGTAACATTAACACATGTCCTAAGCATGTCAAGGATCCTATCAACACCTAAAATCAGCGCAATACCCGCACTAGGTACTCCAACTGTTTCTAAAATAATCACTAGCATCACAATCCCAGCACCGGGCACAGCAGCTGTCCCAATAGAGGCTAAAACAGTTGTAATTACTATAGTAAGCTGCGCACCTAGGTCGAGCGACATACCTATAGTTTGTGCAATAAATACCGCTGCTACTGCTTGATAGAGTGCGGTACCATCCATGTTGATAGTAGCTCCCAGGGGTAAAACAAAAGAGGACACCTCTTCACTTATTCCCAGTTCATCTTCACATCGTTCCATGGTGACTGGAAGGGTCGCACCACTTGAGCTAGTTGAAAATGCGAGTAGTTGAGCAGGTGCAATACCTTTATAAAACATTTTTAGTGGCATGCTGGTAAATGATTTTAGCAACCCTGCGTACGTAATTAAAGCATGGGCAATAAGTCCGATCACTACAGCTATCATATAAAAACCTAATGCGCTGAGGAGTTCTAAAATTTCTGATGGATTATCCCCCGCTACTTGATTAATAGTTTGACTAATAAGTGCAAAAACACCATAAGGCGCCATCAGCATAATGATATCGACTAGCCTAATGATAACGTAGTTGAGGCTTTCAAAGAACTCTTTTAAAGCTTTTCCCTTATCATTAGGAACTTTTATAAGACCAACACCGATGAACATAGCTAAAAAAACAATTTGGAGCATATTTTTATTACTTGATGCTGAACGGAAAAAATTGTTTGGAATGATATCAATAAATGGCTGTAATGGACCTCTGTTTTTAACATCTTCTACCGTTTTTGCTTTTCTTAAAGCATCCTCCTCGTATGTAAGCTGCAAATTGTTTTTGATTGAATGAGGGACTTTATCACCTGGCTTAATCAAATTCACTGAAGCTAGTCCTATTGTCACGGCCAAAGCGGTTGTTCCAAGATATATTCCAATAGTTTTCCCGCCAATGCGACTAAGCTTTTTTAAATCTGATAGTGATGCAACACCTGTTATTAGGGAGGATAAAACAAGGGGCATTGCTATAAGCTTGAGAAGGTTTATAAAAATTATTCCAATAGGTGCTATCCAGTTTGTTGTAAAAACACCCCAGTTAAAGCTGGCTGAAAAAATTCCATAGACCAATCCTAAAATTAAACCGATTATAATTTGCCAATGTATTGCTATTTTTTTCATCTGCTTTCTTTTCAAATTTATAGTTAAAATATTTAGGTCAATTAGAGATCACATAAAAATAACTAATATTGAAGTAAATTTAATATTGTTTTTATATTTGTCGTTGGCTGTTTACAGGCGAAATCCTCGCACAGATAAAAAGTGGGTTTTTCCTGCAAACAGGTATATGAAGATAACCATGGTGCTATGTGATTAAGTTTATTAGGATCAGAGATATCCTTAAAAATGGTCAAGACATTTGGTGAGTATTGACTTTTAATTTCCTGAATAATTTTCTGAATTCTATTATCATATGATTTTGCAACCACAACAAGCACCTTTGAATTATTATTATGCGTGATAAATCCCGTATGCATATTTGCAAAACCAGTCGGAGTATTTTTCGCTTGTTCTGAAAAAGATGCTAAGCTTTTTCTGGATAGAACTTTCCATCTTGTATCTCCCGATATCTTACCTAGACGAAAAAAATTTGTGATTGCTACAGAATTACCTGACGGCATGGCGCTATCATAACCATTTTTTGCCCTGATCATAAGTTTTTCTGAGTCCTTGCTTCCAATAAAAAATCCACCTTTTTCATCAAAAAAGTCCATCTCCATAATATTTGCTAGGTCTAAAGACCAAGATAAATAAAATAATTTAAAAGTAGACTCATAAAGATTTAAAAGGCCCCATATTAGGTAGGCATAGTCATCAAAATGTGGAGGTATATCTGCATATTCATTGCGAAAACTTTTTAGCAATCTGCCATTTTTTTTTCTAAGATTCTTATAAATGAAATATGCAGCGCGTTCAGCATGATCAGTGTACTTAATCTCGTTTAATATCTGCCCGCCATAAGCAAGAGATGCGATCATAAGGCCATTCCAATCAGTTAAAATTTTGTCATCTTTTATTGGCTTTATCTTTTTATTTCTTGCCTCAAAAAGCTTTTTTCTAGAAAACTCAATCAGGTTAGCCAATTTACATTCTGTCATGCCAGTTACTGCGGCAAGTTCACTTAATCTCATTTTTATATGCGGTATATTTTTACCATTTGGTTTGTGGGAAGTCTCATCGTGATAGTTTCCTTCTTTTGCAAAACCATAGAATTTCCCGATTATGTCACCATCTTTCTCGCCTAATATGTCCATCAGCTCTTTCTTTTTCCAGGTGTAAAAATCCCCTTCTATACCTCCACTATCAGCATCCTCAGCGCTAAAGAAACCACCATTTTCGTGAGTCAAATCTCCTAAAACATATTGAAAAATTTCTTCGGCAACCTTTGCATAATCCTTGTTTTGCGTTAGATGATATGCCTCCAAATATGCTAAGGATAACATTGCTTGGTCATAAAGCATTTTCTCAAAGTGAGGCAAAAACCAATTTTCATCCGTTGAATACCTATGAAAACCATAACCCACTTGATCAAAAATTCCACCCTCTCTCATTTTCCGTAAGGTTGTTTCTACCATTTTTAAGATTTTTGGGTCATTGTACAACTTGCTATATCTTAAAAGAAAAATCAGATTATGAGCCGATGGAAATTTAGGCGCTTGACTAAAACCGCCATGTTTACTGTCAAATCTATTTCTGAATTGTCTAATTGCACTTTCAACGATTGATTCTTTCCAATCATCTCTAATTGAGCTAGCATTGATGCTAGTAAGATAATCATGAATATTTTTGATTGACTCATTTATCTCGATTTGCTTTGTCGACCATGCATTTGCGAGACTGGGTATAATTTGTAACATACCTGGTCTCTGTCCAATTTGATTTTTAGGAAAGTAGGTACCAGCGAAGAAAGGTTCTTTTTGAGGCGTCATCGCGATTGTAAGAGGCCACCCACCTCTGCCAGTAATAGCTTGACAAACCGACATGTATAGATGGTCAACCTCAGGCATTTCTTCTCGATCAACTTTAATACTAATAAAATATTTGTTTAATAATTCAGCAACCTCTTCATTTTCAAATGATTCATGTGCCATAACATGACACCAATGGCAAGTCGAGTAGCCTATTGATAAGAAAATTGGCTTATTCAATTTTTTTGCAACTTCAAATGCTTCTAATGACCATGGATACCAATTAACAGGGTTATTGGCATGTTGTAGGAGATAAGGACTGTTTGAATTGTATAGCTTATTTTGGTTTCTGGTTTTTTTTGTCATTGTATTTTTTTTGTCATTTTAACAATTTTATGAACTTTAAAATCTCCCTTTTCATAACCTAGATTTTCAAAAACATTTATCATTACTTTATTTTTAGACGAGATATGGAATATGATATTTTTTACGTTTGATTGTTCAGCACGACGCTCAATATCGCTTAAAATAATCCCTGTGACTCCTTTACCCCTATGTTTTAACTCTAAAAATAGATGAAAAATACGAAGGTCATTTACTTTCAGCTCAAAACTAACATGTCCAACTATCCATCCGTCGTTTTTCACAACAAGTGTAGTTTTAGAAAAGAGAGGCAAATTATCATACAATTTTTTCCATTGATTATAATCAAAAGGAAACTTTAACTGTGGGGAAACAAAATTTAATTCTTTGGGATTATTAAACCACTTTTTTAAAACAGCTTTCATAATCCTACCATCATTTTTACAATGATAAGAGATTTCTTCTAATGTATATTGTTGGCTAATCAAGGAATATGTAAGTAAAATTTGATAGTCAAAGTTATTATGAAAAAACAATCAGTCTCTAAAAAATTAAGATCAATTAATACCTTTGCAGAGGGTGACATCGTTCAAGGTTTTTATTTATGTGTTGAAAAAAATCTGAGATATACCAAGACAAAGGATTTATATATTGACATAGAGCTAAGGGATATTTCGGGACGCATTAATGCAAAAATTTGGGATAATGTTGCCAAGTATAAGGAAAAATTTCATAGCGGTGATGCGATTGCGGCATCAGGAGTTGTCGAGTGCTTCAAAGATTTAAACTATTTAAGAATAAAAAAAATAAACAGAGCAACTATACAACACTATAGTCGCTATGGTTTTGACCCATCAAACATCGTTCCAGCATCTAAAAAAGATCCTAACAAGATGTGGGGAATAATCTCAGATACAATCGTCTCTTTAAAAAATGATACTCTTAAAAAGCTTGTTGGGGACATTTACAAAGCAAATAAGAAAAAGCTCATGTACCAGCCAGATAGTTTAGAATTTTCCTACAATTACAGATCTGGGTTGTTAGAGCACATACTCTCTATGGTTCTGATTGCAAAAAAAATATGCAACTTATATGATGTTGATAGAGACCTCGTCATTTCCGGCATTTTATTAATAAGAATTGGGAAGATAAAAGAAATCAACTCTAGTTACATACCAGAATTTACAAATGAAGGAAAGCTTATTGGTCATATTGCCCTTGGCAGAGATATTGTTAAGGAAGCGACAAAAAAAATTAAGAATTTTCCTCTTGACCTTGTTTATAAGATTGAGCACATCATATTATCACAGGATGTAACTCGTTTCTCAAAATCGCAAAAAAGTCCATCATTTCCTGAATCACTTCTTGTCAATAAAATTAAAGATTTAGATTCAAAAATGAACAAGATGGATATAATTATGAAAGAGGATCAGGGTGATGGTGATTTTACGAATAAGTATAATTATTTTAGAGGTCCATTACTAAAAAAAAATGCGCCTTGAAGAAATAGTTAAGGCTTCAATATTCACATCAATTGCAATCGGCTTAGGGTTCACTTTTTTACTTGTTCCTAATGTCGAATTCATTTCTGTAACTGTATTTTTATCGGGATTTACTTTAGGTCCAATTCTTGGATCAATTGTTGGTTTATCATCAATGTTGATCTATTCTACCTTTAATCCTTTAGGTTCTGGTCTTGTCTTTTTTCCGCTGCTAGTAAGCCAAGTTTTTGCAATGGCTTTGATTGGAATTTTTGGTTCCATAAACCGACGTATTCTACAAAATATCCCTTTTAAAATTCTTATTCCAGTTTCCGGTTTTATGGGTGCATTCTCCGCGGTATTTTATGATATCATGATTACTATCGCATACCCTATAAGTATTGGCTATGGTATTAATGAGATAATTGCTGTTGCTATCTCCGGGATCATTTTTACAATTACACATGTTGTATCAAATTCTATAATATTTTCAGTTGTAGTTCCCGCCTACATAAAGCGATTACTAACTTGAAATGAAATCATTAATTGTAGCAATAATCGTAATAACTCTTCAGATAGCCGAGGCTCATATAATTCCGTATGATTGGGCAAATCAATTTGGCGTAATTGATTACAAAAATTCAATTCTGTGGAACAGGGACTGGCGATCAAATGGCTTATCATTTGATGGCACATGGATCATTTACCCCAATATGTTGGGAAATGAAATAAAAGAGGGTTTTGAAAAAGAGAATAATGTAGAAAATAAACTTGAAAACGTTCCAAAAACCAGGTCTTATTTTAATTACGACCAGGGTGATTACCTGCTTGATCGTTTCGCATTTGGTTTGACAAAAGATTTCGATAAAAAATCAGTAACCATTGGCGGATTTAAAAGAACTTTCTTTGGTAATTATGATCAATATAATAACTATTCATCCCAGCCAATACAACAGTCCTATTTTTTTAATTATTTATCGAAAGATGTCAAAGACTTATCAAAGTTTGCACTTGGTCATTTTAACACATATGCAGGTTTTCCTGATGTTGAACAAAATGGTTTATATGATAGTAGAATTACAAATTCGAACTTTACTTGGGAACGCAAATTTGGTTACATGGATGGGTTACTATCTTTTGATAACTTTTTGCAAAAATTTAAGGTGAGACACTCTAAATCAATTTTTGANGGNCCTCGTTATTTGNTTAGNGGATCTTATAAGNTTGAGTTCAGNTTNTTATCNNNTGAANATAAAATTACGAAGATCAACATCATATCAAATTTTAGAAATATTACTACGGATACTTTGATCACTCAAAGATGGAATATCTTTAATGCGGAACATAAAAATTCGTGGTCAACAGTCTCATTTGGTTTTTTTCAAGAGGGTGAAATTCTTCATAATAATTTTGGTTTGAGGCTGCAAAAAAAATCAGAATCATTGGCAGCTTATTTCCAATTTCAATCACAAAGAGTCAAAGCTCACCCTTATTTTTTAATTGTTAATAAGGATAACACACCAAGCTCCTATAAAAATAATTACGTTAGTAGCACTCTAGTGGTTAATAGACAGCGTTTTGATGGAGAATTGATATTATTTTACAACAAAGATGATGCTAATTATTGGAAAAGAATATTTTCTCAATCATCTAACTTTACACTAGAACACAAAGGAATTAAGCTCACACTAAACAGTTCAATATCAGACAACTTTAGTTTCAAATTATCTTACAAAATGCAGGATCCAATGTCCCTGCGTTCATCGGGCTATGAAACGATATTATCACTAAAATCAAAAGGTAATTTCAAGCTTTTTCAAGACTATATGATATTAGAGTTGACAGGAGATTATAACAGATTAAATAGGAGAAAATCTGGATATTTTATCGACCCGATTGAAAAAATACCAATGTTTAGTGAAGGCAGAGCTGAGATGGATAGTTTCAAAAACATATTCAATGCTGGAATAGCTGCTTATGTAAATAGCTTATCCTTTTCATTTGAATGGTATAATGTNTACGATATTATTTTAAACGAACTTGGCTCTGAGAAGGATCACCAATTTTTCACTCACCCTGCTTTTCCTAGCCTAGGAGGCCAAATCATTTTCAAAATTGGGTGGGATTTTTATGATTAGTTTGGCTCCCAAAATTCATAATCTCCTGGATAAGCCGATTCTAACATTAAGTTGTGTTGCAAATTTCCGTTTTCGTCATGCACAAAAACGGAATCAGGAGCGACACCATCGCTACGTCCCAGATAAATATTTTGGTTTGATGATGAGGCAGAATAGAGGCTACCATAGGAACCTATTTTTAGCGAAAGGTTAATGTCTAGATTTTGATCAATTGGAGCAACTCCACCATCGACAGTTCTGTACACTTGATTATTTAATTTTAATAAGTTCCCTCCACAAATCATGCCTGCACCATATGTTTTGATTTCAACCTCCTTTGTATTCAAATCAATCAAGCTTGATCCGAAATATGCTGTAGACCAGTCAGAAGAATAAAATGTTCTTGAAACCCAAAGTTTTTCTCCGTCTAAGAGTAGATTTTGTGGTCCATTACCGACTTCGTAGGACTCTTCTATTGCTTTGGTTATCGGGTTAATTTTTACAACAGATGTGCCGTAACCCTGATCATAAATATCAACAGATGGCACAGAAACCCATAAGTCTTTTCCATCAGTGATTATATCCTCTGGAACTCCGTCAATCGATATGGATTCTTCTATGGAGAAGGTAGTTAAGTTGAGAACTTTAATATCCTTTGAAAACCAGTTTGTAAAATATAAATTGCCGTCAAGAACTACCATTTCACGAGGACTGGAATTCTCGGTACTAATTTGAATTCCTGGTAATTGAAGCCCTGTTTCAGTGATTGTGAATCTTTTGATTAAATGGCTGTTGTTGACAGCTACAAACAATTTGTCCTCATGCACAAGAATTGATTGAACAACATCGCCTACATTTTCGAGGGTGTGAATTTTTTCATTTCCGTTAAACATGGTTATGGATCCATTGGAATCACCATAATTACCCTCAGAAGCTACGAACAAAAATTCCGAATTTTGATCTAAGTTAGTTTCTTCCTCGCAGCTGAAGCAAAGTAGCAAAAAAAGGAAAGTAGTTTTTTTCATGTCAGAACATCCTTATTGTTTCTCGGGATGGTCTAGACAATGCAACTGATCTGACACTTTTCTCCCGAAAGTGTTGTCGTTTACGTTTACTTAATAAGGTATTCTGGCTCAGGTAGTATCAACTATACTTTCCTTCTCTCTCGAAACTTTTTTCGAAAAATGGAAATAACAAGTAAGTGTTCTACAATTACAGCAGCGGGGACTGCACTCGAATCTAACGAGTTTCCCTTAGTTAAATATACTTATGATAGAGTGAATCTTACTTGCACCTCCTAATCTAAGCAAGCTAAAAACATTCTGTACAGTTATAAACAAAAAAATTAATTTTAAGCATGTCTTTAAACAAAAAATTGTGGTTTATATGCAAAACAGGCGCCGCATCGTTGCACAGCGGGCCTGATTTCAATTCCCCTTGCCTAACAGAACTAGTTTATGGAGAATCAGCAAAAATAAAAGAGAAAAAAAGCAACTGGCTAAATGTTGACTGCGAGGATGGTTATAATGGTTGGATACATTCATTTTACGGCCTCGAATCGCGCTCAAAAAAAACATTCGATCATATCATAGCGTTCCCTTGTTCAGATGGATTATTTAATCCCTCATTGCCTTTTGGTTCCCGAACTAAAAGCTTTTTCTCTGGCTCATCACCAACTAACAAGAAACTTGGAACCAAGAAAGTGGTTAAGATCCTTAATAATTTACTAGGGATACCATACAAATGGGGAGGAAAAACCAGTCTTGGCTTTGACTGTTCAGGTTTAGTGCAGTCAGTGCTTCACGTTTGTGGATTTATGGTTCCAAGAGACGCAAATCAGCAAAAAGTTTTTTTTCAAAATTCAGAAGTTAGTATTGATGATTCAGAACCTGGAGACTTACACTTTTTTGGTAAAAATGGATTCGCCTCACATGTTGGGCTTTCCGTAGGAGGTTTTGATTTCGTACATTCTCAGGGTGTCGTTAAAATGAATTCTTTAAATGAAACTTCTAAAATTTTCAATAAAAATCTTTTTGATATCTATCTCTCGAGTTGCTCAATAAAACGTAAGTTTCAGATATGAAGAAACTAGCATTGAGATCAAATTATAATAATTTACTAAACCGAGCTGTTCTCGTACTAAACGCAAACTATGCTCCTATGACTATCTGCACTGCTAAGAGAGCTATATGTATGGAATATTTAAATAAGGTAGATATTTTGGCGAATTATCAAGAAAAAATTTATAGTCCTACCATTTCTAAATTTTTACCAAGCGTAATTAAAATTAGAGACTACATACGCTATGATAATCTTTCCGTTGATTTAAACCGTAAAAACATACTAGCAAGAGATGAATATACCTGCCAGTATTGTGGTATCTCCAAGGTATCATTAACAATAGACCATATACATCCTAAAGGCAGAGGAGGATCGGATACTTGGGAGAACTTGGTAGCTGCCTGCCAATCATGTAATCAAAAAAAAGGAGATAGAACCCCAGAGGATTCAGGTTTAACTCTCAGGAAAGTACCAAAGCGACCAAATAGATTACATTATTTCCATCGTTACGTTAAAGATGAGCAAAGCGATTGGCGACCATATTTATTCATGGAACCGTTTAAGGCATTTTAAATCAATAAAAATATGATTGAAAAACAGCAAAGAGTATTGAGTGGTATTCAACCATCAGGCGCTCTGCATTTGGGAAATTATTTTGGTATGATGAAAAGGATGATTGAATATCAGAAAGAAAATGAGTTGCTCTGCTTTATAGCTAACTACCATGCTCTAACTGTCAATCAGAACCAGAAAAGACTATCTGAAAACACCTTTAACGCCGCTTGTGATTTCCTTGCCTTAGGAATAGATCCAGAAAAATCAATTTTTTGGGTTCAATCAGATGTCGCAAAAGTTGCAGAACTTACGTGGATTTTATCAAATCATATCAGCGTTGGACTAATGGAGCGATCTACATCATATAAGGATAAAATTTCTAAAGGTCTAAAACCAAACATGGGATTATACTCCTATCCGATATTGATGGCAGCTGATATTTTACTTTTTGACGCTGATTTGGTACCTGTTGGCAAAGATCAAAAGCAGCATATAGAAATTACAAGAGACACAGCCATGAGATTTAATAACAATTTTGGAAATGTTCTAAAAATACCTGAACCAGACATTGATAGCGACACAGAACTTGTGCCAGGTATTGATGGACGAAAAATGAGTAAGTCATATGGTAATACAATACCAATTTTTGATTCAGGGAAAAAAATTAAAAAGTGTATAATGCGCATAATAACTGATAATTCAAACATTGATGAGACAAAAGATAAAAATTCAACACTCTATCGACTTTATAGCATGTTTCTTGATTCAGATGGCAGAAAAAACCTATCAGAAAGATACGATAAGCCAGGCCTGAGATATGGAGATCTTAAGGAAGAATTATTTGAATTGGTTATGGATTATTTTTCACCATATAGGTCAAAAAGAAGTGAGCTAATTACCCAAAGAGATTATGTCTACGACATTTTGAAGAATGGTGCAGATAAAGCAGAGGTGATTGCCTCTGAAGTTCTAGCAAGAGTGCGTCAATCAGTCGGGCTTAGCTATAAAATATGAGCTATACGATACAATTAGATAACTTTGAGGGCCCACTCGATCTGCTATTATATTTTATTCGCCGAGATGAATTGGATATATATGATATACCAATAGCCAAGATAACTAGAGATTTTATCGGTGTAATCGAGCAATGGAAAAAACTGAACATTGTTATTGCTGGAGATTTCATTGTGATGGCATCAACACTAATGCGAATAAAAGCAAAAATTATGATTCCACGCCCTGATCTTGATGATGATGGGGAGATTATAGATCCTAGGACTGAATTAATGGAAAAACTTATTATTTACACAAAATACAGGGATGCCGCGGACATGTTACAAAATCTCGCAGCACAAAGAGCCGATCATGTTCCAAGACAGTTTGTACAAGAAATTAATTTTAGTGAAGATAACGAAATAGAGCAGTATCCTAGTGACTCATCACTCTATGATCTGGCAAGGTTATTCAAAGTGGCTATGGATAATCGCCCTGTTATCTCGCAATTTGAGTTAAGTAGAGAACCAATTAAATTAGAAAAACAGAAAGAGTTAATAAAAAAATATTTTGATGGAGAGGGCAAAATAATATTCAACAGCCTAATAAAAATTTTGAAATCAAAAATGGAAATTATTGTGACTTTCCTAGCAGTTCTAGATTTGGTAAAGGAAGGTGTTTGCATAATAAGGCAATCGGATGTATTTCACCAAATTGAGTTAATTAACCTTGAGATGAAATCATAGTGAACAACGCTGAAATTAAAAAAATCATTGAGGCCCTATTGTTCGCAAGTCCAGAGCCATTAACGCAAAAAAAAATAAATACTATATTTAACCCTGATACTCCAAATTTAAAAAAAGTGATCCAGGAATTAAATGACAAGTATCTCAAGGCAGACCACTCATTTGAGATAAAATCTGTCGCCGGCGGATACCAGTTAGTTTCAAAAGTTGAATATGAGGTCTACATAAGTAAACTTCTCAATAGATCTAATAAGATTAGTTTATCTAAGGCGTCTCTAGATTCTCTAGCGATTATAGCCTACAAACAACCTTTAGGTAAACATGATATTGATGCAATTAGGGGCGTAGACTCAAGTGGAGTGTTAAAAAATTTATTAACCAAAAATTTTATAAAAATTAAAGGTAGAGGCTCTGGACCAGGTAGACCGCTATTATATAAAACAACTGAAAAATTTTTGGTGTACTTTGGGATTAACAGAATATCTGATCTACCAAAATTAAAGGAAATTAGCGAGCTGGTTGAATCTGATACTGTGCTTGGAAAGCAAATTGCAGTGTTTAAAGAAGACACTGATGATGGAGGAATTTCAAAAGATGGCATTTTTGAATAATGCCCCCAATAAGCTATGCGTTTGAACAAATATTTAGCAAGATCAGGTGTCGCCTCTAGGAGGCAATCAGATGACTTAATAAGGCGGGCGACTACTGAAATAAATGGTCAGATATGTCTCAATCCAGCTTATTATGTCAAGCCAAATGACAAAGTTTTGTATGATGGCAGAAAAATAAGCCCTGTAGGTGAGAAAATTGTAATTATGCTTAATAAACCTAAGAATGTGATTACAACTGTAAAAGATGATTGCGGGAGAAAGACAGTGATGGACTTATTAAAAATTAAGACTCGCGTAACTCCTGTCGGTCGATTAGATAAAAATACAACGGGCCTTCTTTTATTAACAAACGATGGCAAACTTCAGCATTACCTTACACATCCAAGCAATGGCGTTATTAAATCATATGAAGCTATAATTGAAGGTCGATTAGATTATAAATGCGTTGAAAAAATTAGTAGAGGAATATATATCGGTTACAATGAATATGGCAAAGCAGAGATTGTAAGCCAAAATACCCGCAAAAGCAGATCAAAAATAGTTCTAAGACTAAAGCAAGGAAAAAAGAGAGAGATTAGAAGAATTTTTTTCCGGCTGAGGAAGAAATTAATATCATTAAAAAGGATTGGATATTCAAATTTAACACTTGGCAACTTGCGCGAGGGCGATTCCCGCTATCTTCAAAACAAAGAAATTCGTTTGTTAACACCTTAAAAAATCTAATGTTGGGAATGTTGGTATCTAAACTTAATTTCGCCGGCTCATTGAAAGTTAAAACAATATGATTATTGCAATCGACGGGCCATCAGCATCAGGGAAAAGTACTACGGCAATTGGTGTGGCCTCCAAACTTGGCATCACATATTTAGATACGGGTGCTATGTACCGTGCTGTGACATATACTATTTTAAAAGTAAAAGTAGACGTCGCGAATGATACGTCTATCAGCAAGTTCTTAGATAAAATCAGTATATCATTTGATAAGTCTAACAACATTTTTGTAGATGGTGTTAAATTATCTGATAAGATTAGAAATCAAAATATATCTTCCCAGGCTAGTAAAATTAGTCAAAACCCATTGGTTAGGGAGAAAATGGTTGAAATACAAAGAAAGATTGGCAATACAAATGATTGTGTACTTGAAGGTCGAGATATAGGCACAGTTGTTTTTCCAAACGCAAACTATAAGTTTTTTTTAGTTGCAGATCTTGAGACCCGCGCTGAGAGGAGGTACAACGATATGATTAAGTCAGGAGAAAATTGTAAATTCAAAGATGTATTAGATGGTATAAAAAAAAGAGATGAAATGGATACGCAAAGAGCACACTCACCTTTGTCTGTGGCTGATGATGCAATTGTAATTGACACTGGTAGAATAAAAATAAATGAGCAAATAAATAAAATAATTAAGATAATAACCAATCAAAAAGGAAAAAAATAAGGTATGTTTGAAAATAACCAAGAACAGGTAGCTGAAGAGGCCTCTGATATATCTAATCAGGTGGATACAGTTCAGGTCAACGCAAATGCGTCCGCTCCCACGGCCACTAATGTAGCCGAAAGTAAAGATTATCTAAATCCTGGTTTGTTTGACGATGTAAGGGTAATTGATAAAAGTGACTTAGTTGAAAACGAAACTGATACAAAAGTTAATCCTGAAATAGAAGATAAATACTCAAATACTTTTGGCTACATTGCAGAGCACTCATTAATCGTTGGTAGAGTTGTTGGAATGAATGAAAGAGATGTGCTAATTGATATTGGTTTTAAATCAGAGGGTATAATTGACAGATCTGAATTTAGTGAAAACGATCTACCAACAATTGGTGATCAAGTCCAAGTTTATCTGGAATTTATCGAAGACGCCAGTGGCAACACAATATTATCGAAAGAGAAAGCAGATTTCTTGCGACGTTGGACAGAGTTGAAAGACGCATTTGAAAATGAAAAAATTATTAAGGGAAAAATCATACGTAGAATAAAAGGTGGTCTCATAGTCGATCTTGGGGTGGTTCAAGCTTTTCTCCCCGGGTCTCAAGTTGATGTTCGTCCCATCCAAGATTTTGACATTTATCTTGATAAAGAAATTGAGATGAAAATAGTTAAGTTTAACGAGTCAAGAAAAAACATTGTTGTCTCACATAAAATTATTCTTGAAGACAGCTTAAAAGAACAGAGAGAGGCACTTTTTAAAGAGCTCGAAATAGGATCGATAATAGAAGGCAGAGTCAAGAATATTACAGACTTTGGAGTATTTGTTGATCTGGGTGGAATTGATGGTCTTCTGCATATTACCGACCTTTCGTGGGGCAGAGTTAATCATCCGTCAGAGGTAATTTCAATCAATGATAATATTACTGTAAAAGTGATTGAATACGATGAAGATAGAAAAAGAGTGTCACTTGGATTAAAACAACTTGCCCCTCATCCCTGGGAAGAGGTGGATATAAAGTATCCAATTGGGAATACAGTCAAGGGAAAAGTGGTTAGTTTGACTAATTATGGTTGTTTCATAGAACTAGAACCTGGCGTAGAAGGCTTAATCCATGTCTCTGAAATTTCTTGGACAAAACACATCAAGAATCCGTCAGAGGTTTATAATATGGGAGATGAAGTAGATGCTAAAGTATTATCTATCGACACAGATGATAAAAAAATCAGCCTTGGAGTTAAGCAATTACAACCTGACCCATGGGACGAAATTGAAGAGAAATATATGATTGGTACCGTGCATAAAGTTGTTGTACAAAACCTCACCCAATTTGGAGCATTTGCAGAATTAGAGGAAGGTATCGATGGCTTAATCCATGTTTCTGATTTATCTTGGACCAAAGTAATAAAACATCCTAAGGAAGTGGTGGAAAAAGGAGATGAACTAGAAATCAAGATACTCGAGGTATCTCGAGATAATAGGCGAATATCTCTAGGATATAAACAATTACAAGACGATCCATGGCCAGATCTTATTGAAAAATATGAAGCTGGGAATGAGGCAAGTGGAGAAATAATAAAAATTCTTGACAAGGGAATTATTATTCAATTGCAAGATAATGTTGAAGGCATTATTCCATTTGGTAAAATGTCGAAAAAAGACAGAAGATCCCTTGCAGGGCAGTATGAAGTTGGAGCAAACTTATCAGGTATAGTAATGAAAGTCTCCTCAGAGGACAAAAAGGTAGTACTATATAAAGAAGAGCTAGCTGGTAGTAGTAATAGAACCAATGCAAATGCTGAGGTTAAAGAGTATCTAAAAAAACAACAAACAAACACTGGCGAGAAAATAGAGATGCCTCAAGAACTTCTCGACTTAGCTAATCAAGTCAAACAAAATCAATCAGAGAATGAAAAAAGCGGAGAAACTGAAAACGATTAAAAGTAATCTATTATTTTTAGGCCTTTTATTTGAAATTTGGCAAGGCAATAAGTTTAATTTTTAGGGAAAAGTTTTCATTCTCGTTTGGGGCATTCTTACTAGCTACTTTATTGTGGATATTTGTAGTATCGGATAATGAATACACTATGCTTCTAGATTTTCCAATTGAAGCTAGAAATTTGAATGTGCAAAAGGCACACAAAAGAGAAGTTCCATCCACTGCATCTGTACTTATCAGGGGCACGGGAAGAGATTTAGTAAAATCCTTTTTATTAAAAAAAATCGCAGGATTTAAACTTGTCCTTGATTTGGAGGGTATATCCCAGGAATATGAGTTTTATCTAAATGAATATTTTGAAAAATACCCACAGAAGGTTGTGCTACCTTTGAACTATAATGTTTCTTTTGTTGAGGTTGTTCATCCTAATAGAATAAAAATTAGCTTAGATGAATACATATTAAAAAATGTTCCTGTGGCATTAAATCTTGTTGTCAATCCTGCTCCTGGGTATGTACAAATTGGTGAAACACTTATTAAACCTTCTCAGGTCGAAGTTGCTGGGCCAGAAAAAGAATTAGCTCTAATTAACCAAGTTGAAAATTTGCCAGATACTTTGAATGGGTTAACATCGTCCTATAAAAATAGCATGCAACTAAATTCTTTTGGTGGATTAGTGGAATATTCGCATAACTTTGTTGAAATAAGTATCGACATCCAGAACATCAGTGAGAGAATTATAGCAGATATACCAGTAAAAATAATTAACGTACCAAAAAAAATAAGAGTATTTCCATCTCCTCAAACTATTTCGCTCACAGTTATTGGAGGCTACAGTAGAATAGCACTATTAAACTCTGAAGATATCGATATTATAATTGATTTCAATATGTGGAACTCACAAAAGCAGTTTTACGAACCGGAAGTTATCCTACCAAAGGATGTGTTGGAATGGAAAGATCTATCTCCAAAAAATTTAGAAATTGCTGTTGCAAGAGAACTAGATTGATTATCCTGGGCATAGAGACTTCATGCGATGAAACTGCTGCATCAATTTGCCAAAATGGCAAAATTTTATCCAATGTTGTTAGTCGTCAAATTATTCATTCAAAATTTGGTGGTGTAGTACCTGAAATTGCTTCAAGAGAGCATGAGTTGTTACTTAATAGTGTTGTGAATGAGGCTATCGTGGTTTCGGAGTGCAGAAAAACGGATATTGATGCAATAGCAGTTACGCAAGGTCCAGGGTTAACAGGTACATTACTTACTGGCATAAGTTTTGCAAAAGGTCTTGGCGTCGGCTTGGAAATTCCAATTATACCAATCAATCATCTAGAGGGGCACATTTTTTCAAATTTTTTAGCGTACAAAAATTTAAACTATCCCTTTGTCTGTTTGTTAGTATCCGGGGGACATACTCAACTTTGGCTAATAGATGGGATTGAGAACTACAAACTTTTAGGAGAAACTAGAGATGATGCAGCAGGTGAGGCTTTTGACAAGGGTGCACGTATTTTGGGTCTAGGGTATCCAGGAGGTCCCGAAATTGAGAAATATGCAAAAGGAGGGAACCCAAAAAAGATACATTTTCCTAGAAGTTTATTAACAAAAGATAGTTTAGAGTTTAGCTTCAGCGGTTTAAAAACCTCATTACTTTATTTTATGGATGAATTTAAAGAGAACTCTAAAATAAATAAGCATGATGTAGTAGCGAGCTATCAACAAGCGATTATTGAAACTCTTGTCGAGAAAGTAAAAAGAGCGCTCAACCAAACCAGAACGCAAACCTGTGTAATTGCGGGCGGTGTAGCTGCAAACAAATCACTCAGAAAAAGCTTAAGTAGCTCATTGTCAGGGAAAAAAATTATATACCCTGATTTGTCGTTCTGCACTGATAATGCTGCAATGATAAGTTATTTAGGGGAAATAAAATTTAGAAAGAATAAACAATATCCATTAGACTTTAGCGCTACACCTAATCAGAAATTGGATTAGTCTTGAACATTAGTATATCTCAGTCAAATAGTTTGATTTGGGTTGTAATCTTTGCTTCATTAATAATATTACTGATGTCATATCATTACAGATCAAAAAATATCGGATTAGTACCCATAATAGTAATGAGGGTTATATCTGCTTTGATTCTTTTTGCATTATTTTTTGATCCAAGGTTAAACATAATTAAAGAGTCTACTAAAGAATTGCAATGGAACATTTATATTGATAGATCGTCCAGCATGTCGCATCACTCCAACTACTCTGTGTCAACGTTAGCATCAGGAATAGATGAGATTATTGATAAAATAAAAAAGAAAAGTATTCGTGTTAATATTTTTGGTTTTGGGACAGATATTGATACTCTTTGGAACAACGGCGATAAAAGCTTTAAGGATATTTCAACAAATATTTCCCAAATCATTCAACATATGAAAGACCAGGATAATAGCTCTCCTCTCGCTGGTTCGATTATATTTACCGATGGACAAATTAATCAAGGTTCTGAAATAATTACGGACGATCTAAAATTATTAAAACCTATACACGTGATAGGGGTTGGTAATAAAAACCCATTAATTGATGTTGCCATTCATTCAGTAAATGCACCTCCCGTAATAATTAAAGGAGAAAATGCTGAAATTCAGGTTGTAATTATCTCCCAAGGTGATATTAACCAAAGGTTAAACGTCACCCTTCGCTCAGATAAGAAATTATTAGGCTCTAAGGTCATAGGGTTAAAGGGTAAAGGTAGTCTTAGTAAGGTAAAATTTATGCTTAGACCAGAACAAACAGGAGAGATTAATTACATTGTACAGGTTAATGCTTTACCAGATGAAGTCAACATAATGAACAACAGGCAAGTGGTTCCATTACAGGTTTTAAAAAATCAATATAAGATAGCAATGATTACTGGCGCACCTAGCTTCAATACTGGAATTATAAAAACTATCATCTCGGATAATGAAAAATTTAATGTTGATCATTACTATTATCGGGGTGATAAATATTCAAACCCTCTCAAAAAATTTTGGGATACAAAATATGATTTAATTCTTTTTGATAACCATCCAATAGGTAATAATGCCAATGAATGGACAACCTATGTGAGAATTTTCGCCAAAAAAATACTTTCTCAAAAATCGAGTTTCGCTATTTTTATTGGGCATGATACCAATTTAGAGGCACTAATTCCTTACCTAAATCTCATGGATCTTAAATTAAAAGACCCACTAATTGAGCTAGGAGATAAATTCAATTGGAATTTTACGGAAAATTGGGAGCTCCTTTTTCCTTTTAATTCTCCGAGCCAGATTAGTACTAGTGAAAAAAATTACCCTCCATTATTTGTTAATTTAGATATTGATTCTTCAAACAAAGGAGAGGCACTAGCAGAGTTCTCTGTTAGCGGGGTCAATATACCTCTTATAACTACGGCTGAAAAATCACCTCTGAGGTACATGGTATGGTCATCGCCTGATCTAAATAAATTATATTATAATAATCAAAACAATAATAATAAAAGTCTAACTAATCAAGTCTTGGGAGTTTTATTTTCCTGGCTGATGCGTACAGGTAATGGGAAAGATTTCTATTTTCGTCCTTCTAAAACTTCATATCAGCAAGGGGAGCAGGTTATAGTTAGTGGGAAGCCTGCAAACAAACTCGAAAATATACAAGAAGGATATATAAATGTTTTTCACAATAGCGAAAAAATTAACGTAAAGCCTCTGACTTTTGATAAAAATGAAGGCCTTTACTCTGGAAAATTTTGGGCATCAAAAGCAGGAAAATTAAATTATAATATTGAAATCATTTATGGTGATCAATCATTAGTTGCAAGTAGGGGGGAGGTCATTGTTCAAGAAAGTAAAATAGAACTAAATAATGTTTTTTTAAATAAGGAACCATTGCTAGAATTATCATCAAACACTAGCGGTTCATATTATAATTGGGGCGAAAAAAACTCATTACTATCCGAAATAAATCAAAAATCAAAAAAGGAAATAACAACCCACGAAGTAATCTTACATGAAAGTTGGGTCATATTTTTCGTAATATTATTTTTGGTTACGTCAGAATGGATTTTGAGAAAAAAATATGGAATGATTTAATAACCTAAAAAATTTGATGATTAATTATCTATAAACAGAAACACTCTTTATGTTAAAGATTACAATAATTGGTACTGGATATGTTGGGCTAGTTAGCGGTGCTGGAATATCTGATTTTGGGCACATTGTTACTTGTGTTGATATTTCATCAGAAAAAATAGAATTATTGAACCGCGGAAAGGTCCCCATATATGAGCCAGGTTTGGGTGATCTAATAGAAAAAAATGTAGCAGCTGGCAGATTAAATTTCTCGACAGGAATAATCGAATCAATTAAGAGTGGAGAAATTATATTTATTGCAGTAGGAACACCACAATTAAGTGATGGATCTGCTGATCTTAGCTCAGTGCAGGATGTCGCGAGAATAATTGGTGAAAATATTAACTCAGATAAAATTATTTGTACGAAAAGCACCGTACCTGTGGGAACTGGGAATTGGATTGTTGAACAGATCGGCCAATATAATAAAAATAATTTTAAAATCGATTATGTATCAAATCCCGAGTTTTTAAGAGAGGGGTCAGCAGTTAAAGATTTTCTCTGGCCAGACAGAGTCGTTATTGGTTCCGATAGCAGCCATGCTTTTAATATAATGAAAGATGTTTACAGCCCCCTATACATAAATAAGAAACCAATTATTCATACCAGTGTAGTGACTGCAGAAATGATTAAGTATGCATCAAACTCTTTCCTGGCACTCAAAATTAGCTATATCAATGAGGTCGCTAATTTATGTGATGAACTTGGTGCTGATGTTCATAAAGTCGCAAAAGCAATGGGGAGAGATGGAAGGATAAGTCCTAAGTTTTTGCATCCTGGACCTGGTTTTGGTGGTTCCTGTTTCCCAAAAGATATTAAGGCTTTTGCAAAATTAGCTCGTCAAAATAACCTAACAGTTAATACCGTTGAGGCAGCAATAAAAGCAAATGAATCTCAAAAGAAAAGAATGGTAGCAAAGTTGAGAGATTTGATAGGTGGCAATTTTAAAGATAAGTCTATTGCAATACTCGGTTTAGCATTTAAACCAAACACAGATGATGTTAGAGAATCCCCTGCAATCTATTTGATAAATATTATCAACGTGGAGGGAGGTCACATTAAAGCTTATGATCCCATATCAAATGATAATATGAAACTTATATTTCCTGATCTTGAATATTGTTCTAACTGGCAAGAGGCATGCAAAAACGCTGATGCTGTTGCAGTAATTACAGAGTGGAATGAATTTAGATCAATTAATCTAGAGGTCTTAAGTTCTTTACTCAAAGCTCCCGTAGTCCTTGATGCAAGAAATATTTTTGATATTTTAAAACTAAAAGAAAATAATTTTACTTACAGAAATTTTGGTCGACAGGGATTGTGAATGAAATTTATAAATACAAATATTGAATTAGTCAAAATAATTGAGCCAGAAATACATTCTGATACTAGAGGTTATTTCTTTGAATCATTCAAATCTAACTTGTTTCATGATAATAAAATCCCAGATACCTTTCTGCAAGATAATGAAGTTAGGTCTAAAAGAAGTGTACTTAGAGGACTACATTATCAGCTAAGGAACCCTCAGGGAAAGCTGGTGCGAGTAATTTATGGTAGCATACTGGATGTGGCTGTTGATATCAGGTGTGGATCTCCTACTTTTGGTCAATATGTTAGTGTCAAATTAACAGATAAAAATAAAAGGATTTTATATGTACCTCCAGGTTTTGCACATGGGTATTTAGTCATGTCAAATGATTCAATAGTTATTTATAAGTGCACTAATGAATACAACCCAGGAGATGAATATGGCATCCGATGGGATGATAGCGATATCAATATTAAATGGCAAATTCAAGATCCAATCATATCAAAAAGGGATGAAAACCTGCCTCTATTAAAGAACCAAAAATTATTACCCAAATATTAGTATGAAAACTATACTCGTTACAGGAGGATGCGGATTTATAGGATCTAACTTTATTCGCATGACAATTGCAAACCGACCAGAAATAGAGATAGTTAACCTTGATAAACTGTCCTATTCCGGAAACATAAGCAATCTCACTGATATTAAATCAAATAAATATACAATGGTGAAAGGTGATATTTGTGATGCACAGCTCTTGGAAATGATTTTTAGTAGGTATGAATTTGATATGGTAGTCCATTTCGCAGCTGAAAGTCATGTTGATCGCTCTATTGACCACGCAATGGTATTCATTGAAACAAATATTATAGGCACTTTAAACTTACTTGAAACGTCAAAAAATTATTTTTTTAAAGGGAAAAAAAAGAATTTTAAATTTTTACATATATCAACAGATGAGGTATATGGTTCACTCAGAAACACCGGTACATTTTCTGAATCAACTCCATACGATCCAAGTTCGCCATATTCTGCATCTAAAGCAAGTTCTGACCATTTGGTTAGAGCGTGGTTTAAGACATATGGATTACCAACAATAATTACAAACTGTTCAAATAATTATGGGCCATATCAATTTCCCGAAAAATTAATCCCTTTGATGATTATAAATGGAATAGAAAATAAACCCTTACCAATTTATGGTAAGGGTAATAATATAAGAGACTGGCTTTTTGTAGATGATCATTGTGATGCTATTTGGACTGTTCTTGAAAATGGGAAAATTGGAGAAACATATAATATCGGGGGGAATAATGAGATGAAAAATATTGATACTGTAAAGGCAATATGTAAAATCCTCGACGAGGCTATTCCAAAAGATAATAACTCATCTTACGATGATTTAATTACGTTTGTGACTGATCGTCCTGGGCATGATTTCAGATATGCCGTTGATACAAAAAAAATAAAAAATAATCTCGGTTGGTCACCCAAGGAGTCTTTTGAAAGTGGAATTAAAAAGACAGTGTATTGGTATATAAATAATAATCAATGGTGGAGAAAAATTAAAGACTCTAACCATAATCAGAAGAGATTGGGGCTAATATAAAATGAAAGGTATAATTCTCGCAGGTGGAAGCGGTACACGCTTATATCCGGTGACATCAGTTATTTCAAAACAACTTCTTCCAATATATGATAAGCCTATGATCTACTATCCACTCTCAGTATTAATGCTAGCTGGAATTAGAGATATTCTGATTATATCAACACCAAGAGATATTACTAAATTTACCGAATTATTTGGAAGTGGATGTGACTTAGGCATCAAAATTTCCTACGTTGAGCAACCTTCGCCTGACGGCTTAGCACAGGCATTCATTCTAGGAGAGGGCTTTATTGGAAATGACTCAGTATGTCTTGTGTTAGGTGATAATATCTTTTATGGTGATGGATTATCTAAATTAGTGTTGCGTAGTAAAAAAAATGTTATCTCAGAAAAGCATGCTGTTGTTTTTGGATATAACGTTAAACATCCTAATCAATATGGCGTCGTAAGTTTTGATAAAAATGGTAAAGTGAGCGAGATTGAAGAAAAACCTGAAAATCCTAAATCAAATTGTGCAGTAATAGGATTATACTTTTACCCAAATGATGTAATAGAAATTGCCAAAAATATTAAACCATCAAAAAGAGGCGAATTGGAGATTAGTGCTGTTAATCAAGAGTTTTTAAAACAAGAAAGATTATTTGTGGAATTACTAGGGAGAGGTTTTGCTTGGTTAGATACAGGCACACAAGAGGCTATGATTGATGCATCTAATTTCATTAAAACAATTGAAGATCGTCAAGGTTTAAAAGTAGCATGTCTAGAAGAAATTGCCTATGAGCAAGGATTTATTGAAATGGGAAAATTAAAGGAGCTAGCAGGGAAATACAGAAATAATTACGGCGAGTATTTAAGTAAATTAATTAAAGATTAAATCCGTAGATGCTATCAAACTAAGATTAAGTGATAATTTCTGAATTTCTTTGCTTGTTGCGTATGCTAAGTGGGGGTCAAATCCTGCATTTAGCCAATCTATCCATTCTAAACCAATCTTTGTTTTAACTTTCTTATCATGATACGATTTAAAAAAATTTAATCCAAATAGTAACCGCGTCTCGCTTAGGTTATTGTATCGGTCATAGTTTTGATTGGTATCATCATATTGATTTTCAATCATTGCCTGTGTTAATTCTCCTCTTTTGAGAAAAGAAAAATCAAAACCAAATGCAATATTGTTATACATTAATAAATAATTAGCTAGAAAATATTCAGAATGGGGGCCTGCCCAAAACCCTATGGGATAGTCATAAGTGTAAGAAGAATTTATTTTGAATTTATGCCTGTAAATTCGATGGTCTGTCCATGTATACTCAATTTTAAGATTATCTTTTGGCAAGATAATATCTTTTGAATTAACCCCAACATGATAGCCAAACCAATTCCTATTTTTATCTTTAAAAGTCCATTCTGGCCTCCATTCGTCGATAAAGATTGAAGCATGTATACTCAAATTTTTATGGCTGCTTGTCCAAAAAATTTCTCCGCATAATTGAACATTATCAATATCGCCGACATAATGTTGCATTGACCAAAAAGGTATGAAAGGTAATAAATAATTTTCATCAATTTTTCTGTTACCAAAAATTACTATTTCCATCGCTGACAATTTTAATTGATTTGTTAAATGATAATCTATTTTATGACCAGCCACTGATCTAGGTACATATAATTTTCGTCCATCATAATCTCTGTTAATGTTATTGGTCGTATCCTCTATTTGACTTGATAATGATGCGAGGAAATAACTCATTTCCAATTTTGAAGATACCTGCCAGTCAAAACCAACCATCGGAAATGTAGGACAATTACGAGAAAGAATTAAACTTGACTCTCCACTGCCCCAATGAAAATTATTCTTACCAAAGAACCAGTTAAAAAATTTATTTTTTTCATTTCTTACTAGCAATGATGAAGATTCATACCATGTATTATCCGAGTTAATATATTTTCTTGCATGTTCAAAACTTAGATCTGGATTTACATAGGTTGAAATCAAATCAAAATTTGATGCTGTTGTAAATTTAAAACTACCAAAAACAGACCATTCTTTTGTAGTTTTTGATACCTCAAGCCCAAGAGCAGCTATTTTGGTATTGTTGTTATTTGTAGTATTATATATTGACCCAGATGAAAAAGATTCAAAAGATAATTCTGGTTTAATTATTAATGAATCCATGTTGCAAAAGCACAATCTTAAAGAAAATAGGCATACTGGCAAAATATTCTTAAACCTAAGCATTTTTATTGTCCTGAGCCCCTGAAAATATGCGGGATTGTTTTTAAAATGATAAGAAAATCAAGTTTTATTGACCAATCATTGATGTATTTTAAGTCAAGTTTAACCCAATCATCAAAATCAACTATTTCATTTCTACCACTTATTTGCCAAAGTCCAGTAATACCTGGTTTCATATTTAGACGCTTATGCCATTCTGGTTTATACCGTTTAACTTCGCTTGGTATTGGTGGTCTGGGTCCCACGAGGTTCATATCACCTTTTATGACATTGTATAGTTGTGGCAATTCATCTATCGAGTATTTCCTCAACCATTTGCCTACACTTGTTATTCTGGGATCGTTTCCCATTTTAAAAACAGGTCCAGATTGCTCATTCATTTTCGTTAGGTCATCTAATTTTGATTCTGCATCATTTACCATTGTTCTAAACTTATATAGTTTAAATTTCCTACCATGATAGCCAACCCTGACTTGCGTAAAAAAGATTGGTCCATTTGATTCTAGTTTTATGAATAGAGGCACTATGAAAAATAGAGGGAATAATACGATTATGATTAAAAAGCATATTAAAGATTCAATATAAGTTTTGATTATTAACTTGAATAAATTTTTATCTGTAGGATTAAATGAAATCACAGGAATTTTATACCACTCATCCATAAACGGTGCAACATTTAAATCTTTAATTCCCTTTGAAAACACATCTATGTTCACTACAATGTGGAAATTTATTCCAAGACTATTTAGATAATCTAGTTTCGCCTCGAAATTATTTATTTTTCTAGGTGGTATTGCAAAGAACACCTCATCAATTGGTTCATCCAAAATGATTCTATCAAAATCATCAATTGATTCAATCTCAATCCCACTGAATTGTGACCCAACTAAATCTTGATCTGGTTCTAAAATTTTTGTCACAATGTATCCATATTCTTCGTGACGTCTAAATTCGTCCATCAATTTCTGTGCTCGTTTTTTGCTCCCAATTATCATTATATACCTGGTATTTCTTCCTCTTCTTCTTATGTTCTCTAGATAGAACTTCATAGTCCAGCGTTTAACAACAAGCAGAAAAAAACTAAGAGCTGAAAAAGCTATGATAGTTGACCTATAGAATAATTCTATCTTGGATAAAAAAGATATACTTATCAAAAATCCAAGACCAATTAAAGTAATGATTAACTGGTTAAGTAAAAAAGTTTTATACTCTGTTCTCCTGTAGAGAAATTCTTTGTCATACTTACTAAACAAGAAGTGCCAGAATACTAAAATAACTGGGATCATTATTGGGTGAAATGATCGATGATCAATTATATTTATATTTTTATAATGATAAACTTGTTCAGTTACCACTGATAGCAAAATCGATGAGATTAGTATTATATAATCTACTAGTCTGTTGAGCAATGCAAATAGCTTAGCTTGTTCTTTGAGCATTATAAATTTATCAGCCTAATTTTTATCAGTTGTGCAGGATCATGATGTAAAATCATAACACAAGTATATTTTTACGAAATATATCAATGATATGTTAAAGATGATAGCTATCTGTAAAATAATTATATGAAAGTGTTGCTAAGGAAAATTATTATCCTTTATTGATACACTTAAAAAAAAGGTCAAGGTATTGTTCTGAAATCTTACCCCACGTATAATTATTTTTGATTCTTTTGACAGCTTTTTTTTGAAATTGGTTTCTCATATTTGGATTTGAAAGGATTTTTGATAGTTTGCTGCTAAGTTGTTTTGGGTCCTTGTCAAAAAATATGCCGCAATCTTTTAATACCTCTTTGTTAAAAATATTATTTGTCGCAAAGATCATATTACCATATCCCATTGCTTTCAAGAGTGCTGGATTTGTTCCTCCAACTTCGTTTCCATGGATATAAGCAAAGCAATTACAATGCAGTTCTTTTATGTGCCCCTCAGCATATATGGGACCAAGAAATATTATTCTGCTGTCATTCGTTTTAGTTAATTCCTTTATATATCTACTCCTGTAGTTTGCACCGCCAGCAATGACAAGTTTTTTATCTGTATCGAGGTATTGCATAGCTTTCACAGCAATATCGGCATTGTTTTCTGGTTCTAATCTGCTAGCTATAAATAAATATTTGTCTGGTTTTAATTTATATTCCCTGAGTATGCTATCATTAGTAGACTTCTCTATATATGCACCGTATGCTATAAATGTAGAATCAGTTTTATACTTTTCTAAGTAATAATCTTTAATACCCAGCGCGTCCGAGACAATTTCGTCCGCGATCTTTGATGAAACCCATTCCGAAAACAAATAATAATTTTTACCGAAAAATCCCCATTTTTTCCTCCGCCATTCAAGTCCATCAACATTTATTATTGTTTTCTTTCTAAATAATTTGAGAATAATACATAAAGGTGCATTTGCAGCGTTCATTATCAAGTAGATATCTGGCCTTAGGAAAAGTGAATGTAGGATTGATAGAAATGTGTGGATAAAAGTTTCCGTAAGTTTACCTTTAATAGTGGGCAGGTGGATAAGTCTAACGCCATTGTAGTTCGAAAGTGAGTCATCAAAATTTCCATTGCGGCAGTAGACCGTAACTTTATGCCCTTTTGATGATATCCTAGTTGAGATTTCTTCAGCGCACGTTTCAAAACCTCCATATTTTGCAGGTACCCCGCGCGTCCCGATTAACGCTATATGCATTAAAAAAGCTTATTTTTCCATGTGTCGGGCGTGATATCACTAATTATTTCTAGATCTAAATGATACTTGAAAGGTTTTGGACCACGTTTCTTAATGTATTCAATCATGGCCGATAATCCATCTTTCAATTTTACTTTGCTTTCATATCCAAATAGTTTTCTCGCTTTATCTGCGGAACAGTTAGCGAGCAGGACCTCTTGTGGTCGGCCTTTTTTATAAACTGGATCTAGTTCAAAATCAAGCAGATTTGCAATTGTAACTGCCAGTTCATTTATTGAAACAAATTCATCATCTGGACCAATATTTATTATCTCGCCAGATGCTTTATCATTGGTCGCTAACATTTTTAATATATCAATATCATCTTGCACGAAACTAAAGCACCTTTTCTGCTCTCCATCACCATATATTATAGGCTGTCTTCCTTGAAGCATTAGGTTGATCATAATGCTTGCAACATTCCTATATGGGTCATCATATTTTTGCCTTGGTCCGATAATATTGTGTGGGACAGCATTTACATAATCTATGCCATGAATATGCGATAAATTTTCCAATAATAATTCAACCGCAAGTTTCCCGATGCCGTATGGATCCTGTGGCTTAGGAACCATAGACTCTTTAAAAGGCACCTCATCCTGCGTACCATACCTTGCCATACTAGAGCAGTTTATAAATCGTCCCACATCATTTGCAACTGAGGCGGTAATTAAAGAGGTACTAGCTTGCACTATATTTTTTGTAACTAAATTGGGACTAAAAACGCTTAGNCCTTCATATGCGGTTGCCGCGCAGTGATAAACAACGTCACATTTCTTGGTTATTTTCACCATATAATCATAGTGATTCAGATCATTTTGGTGAAATTCAACATCCTTTGGAACATTATCTAAGTATCCACCAATCAGATTATCACATCCTACTACCTCATGGCCGTCATTTAGAAATTCATCTGCTAAATGACTACCTAAAAAGCCAGCGACTCCACTAATAAACACCTTCATCTAGGTCCTCTTGTAAAAAATTTTTAAATGTTTATAAAACTAAAAAAAACTATTTATATCAGAACGTCCAGTTCGATAAAAAAGTATGTAAAAACTNATGTCTAAAATTAATGTTTGTTTAATTGTCCTTAAAGTTAAAACTGCTAATTATTAGAATAAATTGGCTCATTTTTTTTTATAACTTCTTGGTACATAATCAAAACCACAAGCATCATGGTTGCGAAAATTTGGTGTTTTAATGTATTTGAGTTTGTTAAACCGCTAATCAACAGGGTGAGAGGGATAAGGCCAAAATATAAAAACGAATCTTCTGGTTTTTTTAAAAACTGTAATGAAGGCCTAATTAAAACAAAGAATATCATAAAAGAGCCTATAAATAAACCGTACTGCGACAAATAAGATAGATAATCACTGTGGGGGTCCATTAGAGTGTCAACCAGCAATGTCCCGATATTTTGATAATCATAGTCGTATTTGAAAAAATTCCATCTTCCAGGGCCAATACCCAATAGCCAGTTTTCACTAATCATATTAATTGAAACTTTAAATAAATGCATGCGAGCAAAAAGGGAGGCGGTACTCTCATTTAACTTAATATTGGAGTTTAAAATATCGATCAAAATTGTTATCGCACCTCTAAATCTTTCAAACTGCATTGCAATTAACAATAAAAAAGAAAAAAATAGAAAGTAAGACACCATCTTCCAAAAAAACTTTAAAAAAGATCTTGTTTTTAATGATGTTCTCAGATAATAAACTATCGAAATTAGAAAGAATGAAAACATTGCTATTCTAGTACCATTTAACACCAGAATTAAAAACCCGATCGCTATTGTTACAACTCGAATATATCTGTAAAAAAGTTTTGGTAATCGAAATGACTCTCGCTTTAAAAAAATGAAAAACATGGTTAAGGCAGCAGTGATATTTGCATATACGTTTGCCGCTAAAGTACCGCTCCCAAGCGTTGATCTACCAGTTGAAATCGTAAAAACTGCAGATTCAAAAAACAAGAAGATAATTGATAGTGAGAGACCATAAATTATTAAACGCATTTTGCAATCATCTAGATGCAGGCGTCCAATAAGAAGAAAAAACAGTATTGCATATCTCAATTGATAATTTCCCGTTGCAAATAGGGATAGCGATTCAATTGATTTACTACTCAAAACAGTTAGAATAAAGTAGATCACTAACAATAGAGTAAATAGTATCAGAAATTTGAAGTTTTGGTAGTTGGGCAATCTTAAACCCTTGTTCTTGTTTAAATAGATACCATAAATAAGATATAAGTCGATATGAGTGATATAAGAGAAAGATGCTACACGGTATTCTGATGGCGGGCCCAAGAGGAATGAGGGTAGAAAATCATTTATAACATTTGGAAATGCTAGAATTACAAAAGGTAAAAAAAAGAAGAATAGATCAATCTTAAAGGTTATCAATATAATTATTATTGAGAACAGCAAGATGGAAAGAGCTCCTAAAAATGAGAAGCCAGGATATGAGAACATTGGTGAACCCATTGAAAAAAACATACATACAATGTTAAATAGGTACAGTAATGAAATAAAAATTGAACTAAATCCGTAAAGTAGCATGCTAGTCACAGGATTCTCTTAAATGTTTTATTGATAGCTTTTGGAATACTTTTTGGTAGTAAGATCTATACTGACTAGAGACATATTTATTTAATCCAAAATAATAGCAGGACACCTGATCTTTGAACTTAAGTTTTAAATTGATCATAGATGTACTAACACTTGCAATTATTGTAGTTGTCCCAAGGGACTGGATTAACTTTTCGACAGGACGGTTATCCAAACATAGTTCAGTATCTAAATTTTCAATTTCTTGGATTGATTTATAAAATATATCTTCACTAATGCTCTTTAACCTTGGATGTGGTTTAAAGTACACTTTATCATAATCACTCAATTTTGTAACGCCGTAGATCATTTCACTAATACTTTTTAGATATGTATTGCCAAATTTTGATTGTTTGTAATGTCCGAGTATTAGAATGTTTTCACCAATCAACTCCTCATTCCTAAAATATATTTTTATTATTTCTTTACTACTATATGGTACAGTGAGGCTCGGGATATATGAATATATTTTTTTAACATATCCAAATGGATCTGCGATTGGACCATCAAAAGTTCGATATTTCATGCCTACCATTCCACCGCCCACCCATCTTAGAAGTGAATCAAGTTCAAGCCTGGTTTTTAGTTTATATGGTTGGTAAGAAAGCATACCATCAGGATAGAGAGATATTGTCATATTTCCATATTTAACTCTATTAATGTGATAGTTCAAGAAATGGTTGCTTAAGATATTTTGAAAATGCGGAACAAGCACCTCCATACTTTTATAAAAAGGCCAATTGGATGTAAAGTTTTCAAGGTGCTTTTTATTTTTTCTGTAAAATACTTGAGCTATCATATCATTGAAGTTTTGAATTTTTTTTATAAGCAATGTGTTAGACCTTTCAATCCCGTCGATTAAAAAGTCAGTGTTAGTAATAAGAAAAAAATCAGTGGAATCACCGCAGGAAGTAAAATAATCAATACAATTCTGAATCGACTGGTTCTGCGAATTTGTAAAAGATATGAAGATTACAGCCTTATTCATCGTGTAAATATTTCTTGATTGCATTTTTACCAAGATATCTGAGTAGCATAATATAGCAAAACATTGCAAAGCAAGATCCGGTTGCTACACCATTAATTCCATAACCTAGTGTAATGAAAATTGATGAAAAAATAAGATTCATTATAATTCCAAATACTTGTGCTGATAGATATACCTTTTGTTTTCCAATAGTATTTAAAATATTTGGATAAAAGCCAAATGGTAGGATGGATGCAACTACCATTAAAATAAAACCAGGAACCAACGCCTTTTCGTACTCTGGTAGAAACCTGGGAATAAAATGATAAGTGAAAAGAGCAAGAAGAAGGGAGGATAATGCCATAACTAAAGCTGAGATCCATTGTTGATTTTTGGCATATCTTAACATTACACTATAGTTTTTAGTTGCAAATGCTTTAACAATTAAGGGAAGTGCAATCATGCTAATTGCAATTCCTATTACTCTGATTCCTTTAAATAAGTTCGCGCTCAAGCCGTAGTAGCCAAGTTGGAGATCGTCAAAAAAAATTGAAATTAAAATTCTATCAACACTTAGAAGTAGTTCACCGATAATACCTGCTAACATTATGGGAAACCCTCTTTTTACTAGCTTATATGATGTTTTGAATCTCAATTCAAAGTAAATACTTTTTGGTAGTTGAATCCATATGAAAATAGCTGTCAAAAAATTGGCAATACTGGTAACAGTTAAATAATTGTAACCTTTAATAAGCCCTAATACGCCAAAAGATATGCTCAATGTCTGAATGACATAAGCAAGCGAAAAAAGGCCGAAATATTCATACGATCTTAGTTTAACCTTAAAATATGTAAGAATTTGAAAACTAAATGTGTATCCAAACAATAGGAACCAGAGGATAATGCCATGACCCTTTAAAAATATGTATAAATACTGTATTAATCCGATTGGGAAAAGGCTGAGGAATAGTGACGTGAAGGCTACGGCCTGGGTTTCTTTTGCCTCTTTAATCTTGCTCTTTCCCAGCTTATAGGGAAGTAATATTCCTAAACCATTGTTTATACCAAAGGTAAATAAGCTTGAATATGTTGATAGAAGAAGCAGTAAAGTAATTATCCCCCACTCTCTAGGTCCTGAGGTCTTTGCGCCAACTATAGATAATATAAATAAAAAAAGATTGTATAATAAATGAGCTAAAAAGAAGTAAAAGCGTTTTTTTCCTGAATTACTAATCCATTCTTTAAAAATGGAGCGATATGTCATTTAATTTTATTAATTAAAAAATTCGCGACCTCACAATCAAGATCATTTTTTATTCTAAATGCAGATAACTCATCAAACATTACATGACCAATTGTATTACCAAATAATTTTCTGGAACTTAAAAATGCATTGTAATCTCGAATTAAATAACCTGGAACCATTTTAAATAACTCATTTCTCTCCAACCTAAAATGACCCTGTTTACTCAAGAATTGCATGCCTTTACCATTATGGTTGAGCAGCAGGTCTTCTTCAGGTCTAACACCAACAACGGTATCAACACCAAATATTTTCATAATATTTGCACCAGATTCCATAATTTTTTCTTTTTTGAATGGTAGTTCAATGCTTGAGATCATAAAGAAATCATAATCATGGTTAATGGTTGCGTTGGCCAGTGCATGTTCAATTACGGGTTCTAAAGGAGAGTTTATGTAGCCTAAGTTTTTGGGCCTTTGAATAATTGAGATTTTTTTTCCCCAAATATCATTAGCATAATCAATAACTTTTTTTTCAGGGCTTGTGAGGATTACTATATCTATAGTAGACAAACCAATTAGAAATTCTATTGTTTTTTCAATTAATGTTTTATCACCAACTTTTGAGAAGGGTAAACTGCGGTTGTCAAAAGTTGTACCCCTTATTGGTAAAATGGCAATTCCTTTTGGCTGCGACCCGCCTTTCTTTTTTAAGTGATTACTTAGTATCTCCGTTCTTGTATTGAGCAATGCATCTTCTTTTGAAGTCAAATTCTTACCGTGCTGTCTGTAGTAGAATATTGGCACACTTATATTACTTACTTCATATTTCTCAATAAATCGTAACCATAATTCATAACCATCTTGTCTTGAAATCGATTCGTCATAACCACCAAGTTGTTTTAAACATCTTGTTCTAAACATCGTGCATGCACCATGAGCTGGTTGATCCAGTAATTCAACATCATTATTAAAATCATGCCTCTGGAAATGTTCAAGAATGTTATTCTGCTCATCTATCAGGTAGTAGTCTCCAAAAACCATTCCTACATTGGTTTTCCTGTCTAAAACCTCGGCAAGATTTTTTAATGCATTTTCTGTCAAATAATCATCTGCATCAAGTCTCATGATATATTTACCTCGCGACAACTTTAGAGCTAAGTTATTGGAAACAGTCAATCCTTTGTTCTGTTGCATTACGATTTTTATATTTTCATGATTTCTATATGTTTCAATAATAGATTTAGAATTATCATTTGATCCATCATCAATAATTATTATCTCATTGTCTTTTTCCGATTGTATTAAAACGGATTCAATCGCTTTTTTAATATATTTGCCGTAGTTATAGTTTGTTATATAAACAGTAATTTTTGGTTTATTAGGTTGCATCGAATTTTTATTTACGATTTTTTATTAGTTTAGCAGGAACACCTGCCACTATGCTGTTATTTTTTGTAGACTTAGTAACAACGGCGTTGCTTCCTATAATTGATCCCTCAGCAATTTCACAGCCAGGCATTATTACAGAATGAGCCCCAAGCCAAACATCATTATCAATTGTTATCGGTGAGTGATCGTATCCTTGCTTTTTTATATATTCACCCTTTTCGTGTTTGTGCATACTTGTCTGGACGTACACAAAACCTGAAATGAGACAGTAATTTCCAATGTGAATATTGTCTCCGCCGTTAAATACAGAATGGAGACCAATTGATGTACACTCCCCAATAAAAAGGTTTGAGCCATTAGCAGATAATAGCCTGACGCCCCTATCAATTCTGACATTTTTATCGATTTTAATTTTTGATTTTTCATGGCCTCTTATCTCCACATTACCCCTCATATGAACATTTTTGCCTATAAACAGAGATGAATTTCTAGAAATAATTATTCTGGGAACTGCATCACATGAAAAGCCCTGAGCAATGTTGATATTTTTTGAATTATAAAGTTTCCGTATAAACCATCCTAATATTCTTGGTCTAAATTCAAATACATATTTTGAATAAAGCCTCCCTAGCATTTTTTTTGCTCGTCAACGAACATGTCCCAAGATAATTTTGATAGTTTTGGAATATCATTTTTTGCCACCCTGGAGCTTACTCTATTGAAATCTCTCGCATCGATACCACAATTTGGTCGAAGGATAGTGATGTCATTAACTGATATTATCTCTCCTTTTTTTATATCTCTTATAGGATAAACTCCTCGCCTAAACGATTTAAGGTGATTTGTATCTATTTCTTTTTGTAATGGTATTTTATCATTGGAACCTTGCAATCGATTTATTAACCTAACGTCTCTAATGAGATTTTTGACATCCGTTGGGGTAAGGGAGACGAAATGATCTCTAAAAGTTTTATTTTCGATTGTATCTGTAAAATGAAATTCTAAAATTTTTGCACCCATACTATAGGCAAGACGAAGTGCGGCTGTTCCTGTTGTATGATCAGAGTAACCAACTGGGTTTTCGAAGTTCTTGGACAATGTTTTTATAACGTTAAGGTTTACATCTTCATCAGCATTTGGGTACAAAGATGTGCACTGTAATATGGCAAGGTTGTTGGATTCTTTATAAAAAGAATTGACTGATTCAATATATTTTACTGCATCTTTAATTTCTTTAAGTGTAGATAAGCCAGTTGATAGCACAATTGGCTTTTGCATTTGTGCAATTTTTTCAAGCAGTGGGTATGCTGTTAAGTCTCCGGAACCCACTTTGTAAAAAGAAAGATAGGGATCAATCCAATCTAGTATGGTTTCATCCCAAATAGAGGCGGAGTATGCAATATTATTTTTTAAACATAATTGTGCTAATTCAATATGTATTTCTCGATCCAATTCAAAATTTTTGAAATGCTGAGTTCGCTCAGGTGCTATTTTTTTATTTACTAACTTTGAACCTGAATAAATTTGGTATTTTATAACATCAACATCTGATTGAATTGCCAGTTTGGTCAGTTCGCGAGCATAAACTGCATCACCTTCATGATTCCCCCCTATTTCTGCAATTAGCATGGGACCATTTTTGCCTTTAAAATGTATACTCATTAGGAAATATTATTCTCCTCAATAAGTTCAATTAGGTCACCAGTATTATAATACTCATGTGGTTTTTTCATCTTGCTTAATATTTTTGTAGCAAAGGCAAAATCATTTTTATCATCAATAGCCAGCTTTATATCTTTTTTGATTGGGAAACTTTGGTTATAAAATTTGTAAATATCTGAGTTATTCAAATTATTATAAAAATATGACATGACATGCTCTTTATGGTAAGAGTCAAAGAATNTGATTTTATTTTTTAATAACGAGACTTTAACTATTTCCACACTAACGCCTTCTGGATAAGTCCTGTTAAATACATTACTCAAGAAAGAATATTTTCCTGTTTTTGCCAATTTTATCATTTCAATGATTACATCTGGATCTGTAAAGATGTTATCACCATTGATACGAATTGCGTAATCAATTTTCATCTCGAGTGCGCAATTTAGAAATCTTAATGCTACATTTGATTTACTACCTCTGTGAAAAGATATGGAATTGGCTTTGCAAAATCTTACAATTGGATCATCACTTTTTTCATTTGAGGTTGCGACCCAAATAGGATAATTGTCCCCAACAACCATTAATCTTTCAAGTATGTATTTAATGATATTTTTATGTTTAATTTTTTTTAAGATTTTACCATGTAGCCTAGCCGAATCATACCTGCACAACAGTATCATACCTATTTTCATGTCCTTTTTCCTATTTCTACTGCAGGTGAACCAGCAACAATTGTGTATTTTGGAATGTCAGAATTAACAACTGATCCCGCCGCGATTACAGATCCCTCATTGATCTTTACACCGGGAAGAATTTTTGCACCAGTTCCAACCCATACATCATCATCAATTATGATATCGCTTGCCTCAACACCTTGCGCATTCATCGGTATATCTTTTTTTGTAAGATGATTTGAATCAACTATATAAGCGAAAGGAGCTATCATACAATCGTTACCAACTACTATATTTTTACTTGCGAACAACATTGTATGATAACCGACGGTTGTTCTGTTGCCTATATTCACTCTAGCTTTCGCATTGGTTGGGCAAATTTTAACACCCTCCTTCAAAATTACTTCATCTCCGATAGATACATTTTTTGGAAATCTTAATATTTCAACATTTTTATCTATAATCACATCGCTGCCAACTGATGAGCCTTTCCGAACATTAATTAATTTCCTAATAGTGTTTATGAAATTTGGTTTATGATGCTCTCTGAGGCTATTTTTTAAAATAATTTTAGTATGTCCGCTCATATCAAAGTGTAAACCCCCCTCTTGATTGAATACTAAGAGGCATTTGTCTTACTTTTATCCAAAAGTGCCACGGATTGGAAAAATGCAATAAAAAAACTAAAAAACAACCCGACTATAAAGCCCAAAATCGTTATCACAGTTCTTTTAGGCTTTGATTTGTAAATCGCTGGTTCTGCCTCATCCAATATGGTAACTAGTAGATGGTCTTTAGCCTCATCAATTTTAGCAATCTCATACTGTTGTCTTAGGGTTATGTAAACTTGAAGGTTAGACTGAATATTCCTCTCGAGCCTACCTCTAAATTCCTCTAAACTGGGTATTCTCGTAAGGGGATTTTTCTCCCGAAAACTAGTTAATTCGTCTTCAGATTCCTCTAAATCATCTTTTGATTTTAGCAATTGCTCATAAATAAAATTTTTATTCCGTGTTGCTTCTTTTTTTTCTTCGGCAGCAATAAAATCTTTTATGAACTGGGCAATATAATTTGCTACGTTTGATGCCAGTTTAGGTTCTTCCATGAGAACAGTCACTTCTATTAATCCTGTTCTATTTTCGGTAACTATGATTGCATTATTTATTTTCTCTAGAGCTTCAAATAATTGAGCACCCAGTGTATCCTTTGGTGGCGCTGAGAATGGAAGTAGCCTTTTGACAAATTTTCTTGGGTTGAATATGTTTGGCTTGTCAAGCTCCCAGAAAGTAATAAGATTGACCTTATCGGTAAACTTACTTGTTTCCCATTTATTCAAGATAATTGACTTTTTCAATCTTCTGCTGTCCACAATATCTGGGATGTTAAAAGTTTGGTTATTACTTACACCTCCAAGTCCAAAACTTTCAGCAATACCCTGCAGATTATTCATTACATTACCAGACTCAACAAGCGTTCCCGCAGGGTAAACTGTTATTTTTGACTCGAAGTAAGGAGTGGCTAAAATGCTATATAACATGAATGAGAGCGTTATTAATGATGTCCATTTAATTATAAAAAATCTTCTTTTGAGGATTAATTTAACAACCGATTCAATATCCAAATCAAGGCCAACTGTTTGATCAGGCATAGTNTCAACCATATTTTTCGATACTAACCCACGCTTTTTCAACTCAGCGATTCTATTTCTTAATGTCTTTTCTGTNAGGTTATTTGCTTTTGCTATTTTGGCTCTTTCTTTGGGATTAGAAACAATTTCGGGGTGTTTTGATATGATCTTTAAGATCTTTTGTTCATGAGGAGTTAGTTTCATAAATAACCTAATCAAGTGCCTATAGCATTTTGGATTACGACAATAAGTGCAGCTGCATTACCCAATGTTGCAAGTATATCTTTAAAAACGGTCCATCTATTGAATTCCAATTGCTCAGGTATGAAGATTGTATCTCCGTTCTCAATTGGAACTTTGCGGTTGTATCGCAACCTTTGACCCGTAGCCGCTTTAATTATAAACTTCTTATTCATTGCGGTTTTAGTTAGGCCTCCAGCGATATTTATGTATTTTGAAAATGAAATATTTTCATCAAAGGGATATCGACCGGGCTTTAAAACTGCACCGAGGACTTCAATATAATCAAAATTTTCAGGAATTATAATTTCATCATTTTTTGTAACATTCAAGTTCAATAGGGAATTTGCATGATCAAAAGATGTGGATTCAATCGTACCTTTCTTTGTTAGCATACGGGCTTTTATGTAAGCTTTTTCTTCAGCAGATCTATTCTGCTCTGGTATAATCATAATTCTATTTTTTTCGCGATCAGGTATTTTTGAAATTGATTCGTTATTGATAAATAATTTTGTCTTATCTGCTTTATCTGTATAACCGCCTGCTTTTGCTAAAATATCTCCAATTTTAGTTTTGCCTGTTTCTATAGTATAATAACCTGGATAGTTAACTTCCCCTGCAATGTTGACAACATCTTGCCTTTTGTAATCTCTTTCATATTTCACCATAATATGGTCTTCAGGTTCAATGATAATATTTATAGCATCAGCAAGATTAGCTGAAAAGGTAAATTTTTGTTTTGCCGATGCAAATCGAGTTATCTCAATCTCATTTATATTGGCATCCCGCCTAAACCCTCCCGCAATGTTTATGATACTTAATAGTGACTCATCTCTGACGTATTCGTATCTTCCAGGAATTTTGATTCCACCAAAAATGCTAACACTATTTTCTGATAGCGGGATTTTTACAATATCGCCTTGTTTTATGATTGGGTTGAAATCATTCTTACCTAGCGTCCCGAATGCTAGAAGGTCAGCTTTTAAAGTATCTTTTGCCCTAATTAAGCTAATGTTTCTCTTTGATAATTCCGGATACTTAATCATATTATCGATATCGGCATAAATTATAGCTTGATCATTTAGAGTATTTTCAGAATTATTATTATTCGCTTTGATGCTACTGTTATTTTCCGCCTCCTTTTCAATGATTGCATTGTATATATCAGAAACTCTAGTTACTGGAGTGATATTATAGTATCCTGGATTTCTCAGATGACCAATGACTTTGATTTTAAACTGACGCATCTGCGATAATTGAATGTGTACTTTAGCAGTAGGATTTGATTTGAGTACCTTTCTCTGCTGAGCTTTTATGGCAGATCTTAAAGAGAGACCATCAATGTCCACTAGACCAAACGAGGGGATGAGTAGATCTCCTGTTGGTGATACAGTTAGGGAGTGAATGGAAATATTGTCACTTGAAATAATATTCATCCTAAAAACATCGCCCGGGCCTATAACATACTCATCCTCATTGATAGGTAGCTCTAGTATATTAGTGGCATTTTGTTGTCTCGTTTCAGAATCAGAAACAGAATTTTTATGTTGCGTGGAGATCTTGGTTTGCATATTTCTTAATGCATTCAAGTCTAAGTTTTGAGCCAAAGTCAAACTGCTAAGAGTTATTGAAAATAATACTTTTTTCATATTTTTTGGGTGTTATATGTCGAGGTCTCGACTCTTGTCAAGTCCTTACTATCAATTAGGTTATGAGTATTTCTTTCTAGCCTATTTTTGTTAACTGGGCGCAGTATAGATCGATAGTAATCCTTGTTTGTTCGATTAAAATTATTCTATAATATAAATTATTCCAAATAATATATTGCCCGGGCATTATATTAAAAAATTTATCATTGATTAAGAATAGTAATGGATAAAATAAAAAAATATATTTACACACTAAATTTTGGTGATTGCTAATGAATTCTATAAATATGATGAGAGAAAATACTCAGCACTGTAAAGAAAAGTTGCTTTTGAAAAATGACAACGCAAATCTTGACAAAATATTGGAAATTGATAAAGAGGTAAGGTCATTAAAAACTGTCTCCGGTGAAATAAGAGCGGAAAGAAACAGTGCCTCCGAGATGATTGCAGAAACAAAAAAGTCAGGAGGAGATGCAACTAAGGCCATAATGGAAACAAGAAAGTTAGGCGACGATCTCAAAGTAATTGAAAAAAAATTAAAATTAAAAATGAAATCTTTGAAAGAATATTTATACAAATTACCAAACCTTCCTCACGATAGCGTGCCGCAGGGTCAAGATGAAAAAGAAAATGTTGTTGTCAGGACATGGGGAGATACGCCTAAGTTCAATTTTAAACCAAAAACGCACATAGAGTTAGGTAATGACCTAAAACTTTTTGATTTTGAGAGAGCCGCTAAAATTTCTGGTAGTGGTTTTTCGTTGTATACCGGAAAAGGAGCACATATTGAGCGTGCACTAATTAATTTGATGATTGACCATCATACTTCAAAATTTAATTTTCAGGAAATGCTTCCGCCTGTGTTAATGAGAAAAGAGTCCATGGTAACTACAGGCCAGTTACCCAAATTCGAGGAAGACATGTACCACACTGAATTAGACAATCTTTATCTGGCTCCAACGGCGGAGGTACCAATAACAAATATACACCGAGATGAGATTATCGATGGAGAAAAACTTCCAATTTATTATGTTTCTTACATACCATGTTTTCGAAGAGAGTCCGGGTCATATGGTAAAGACACACGAGGCTTACTCAGGATGCACCAGTTTAACAAAGTTGAGCTGGTAAAATTTACCAAGCCAAGTGATTCTTACAGTGAATTAGAATCACTAACCGAACAAGCAGAGTCATTATTACAAAAATTAGGCTTATGTTATCGAGTGGTTGAACTGTGTACAGGAGATCTAAGTTTTGCAGCAGCAAAATGTTATGATCTAGAGGTTTGGGCACCAGGCGAAAATAAATGGCTGGAGGTATCATCATGTAGCAATTTCGAGTCTTTCCAAGCTCGGCGTGGTAACATCCGATTTAGAGACATAAAGACGAATAAAGTTGACTTTTTACACACACTTAATGGATCTGGTCTTGCCACGCCAAGGCTGTTGGTTGCATTACTTGAAACATATCAAACTGATAAGGGAACAATTAAGTTTCCGGAAACTATAGCAAAGTTTTTAGGTATCGAGGAGATTGTTTAATTGAGGCTAATTTGGTTTTTTATTACAACCGCTATTCTAACATTAGTGATCGGCCTCTCTGGTATCTTTTTGACGATATTTGAAACAAAGAAGGGTAAAATCCTAGGACATTGTGCAAGAATTTGGGGAAAATGCATTTTGTTTTTTAATGGCATAAAATACTCTACCAAGGGTTTAAATAACCTAAATCCTGATGGGAACTATATTTTCGCAGGCAACCATACATCCGTTTTAGACATTCCACTAGCATTTTCTGGTTTACCTTTCTGGCTCGTGCCGATTGCTAAAATAGAACTGAAAAAGGTTTTAGTTTTAGGTTGGGTTATGCAAACTGCAGGTCATATCTGGGTGGACAGAACCAAACGTGACCAAGCATTAAAGTCAATAGAAAAAGCGAAAGAGTCATTGAAAAAAAAACCTAGGTCTATTCTATTATTTCCTGAAGGGACAAGAACTATAAATGGACTATTAGGTCAATTTAAAAAAGGAGGACTACTATTATCGTTGGATACCGGAATACCTATTGTTCCAGTGGCTTTTGTGGGTACATATGAGATGCTTAAAAAAGGTTCACTTAAAATGACTGGGTGGGAAATCGAACTTCGAATAGGAAAACCTATTGATGGTCACAATTATTCACACTCATCAAGAAAACTATTAGCCAATGATGTTAGAGCAAAAGTTGCTAAACTCCTAGAACACTCAACAAAATGAAATATATTAGTAGCGATTTAAAGAAACAATGTTTGGCTTGGAAAGCACGGAATGAAAAAATTGTTTTCACAAATGGCTGCTTTGACTTATTGCATAAAGGGCACAAGGATCTGTTGGCTAAAGCTTCCACATATGGTGACATACTAATAATCGGACTTAATTCGGACAAATCAGTAAAGCTTAATAAGGGCGATTCAAGGCCAATTCAAAATCAAAATATTAGGTCAAGAGTTCTTTTAAACTCTCCATACGTCGATAGCGTATATTTTTTTGACGAAAAAACTCCAATCAATCTGATTCATCTAATTAAGCCAGATGTTCTTGTAAAGGGAGGAGATTACAAACCAGAAGAAATTGTTGGCGCCCAAGAAGTTAAACGCTGGTCAGGAGAGGTAAAAATTATTCCCTTAACTCCAGGATTTAGCACAACTAACCAAATAAATAGCATGTAATTACAAATTCTTGTCAATTCACAGAAATAAGTTATATATTATATAGCGGAGTTTCACTAAATCCTTTTGATCAAAATATTTAAATCAACATTTAAAATACTTTTTATTACCTCGCTAATAGCCGGTGCTGAGGCGAAGTCTATGTCTAAGGTATTCCCAGATGCCTCAGTATTTACAGTTGGCATAGACACTGCTCAAGGTGTACATGAATCAAGTAATAGATTTCCTGAGATATTGAGAGATGCAAAATTGTTAATGTCCGAAATTGTCATATCCGATTACAATAAAGACACACTGGAGGTCGCTTTTTTACTTAGTAAAGTCTTTGAGTTGCTCATGGAAGCAGATCAAATTGGTGACATGAATCTGGAGGATAAAGAAGAATTTGACAGATTTAACAGAACCTTCACAAATATGTACACCCATAAACTGAATACGGTCCAAAACATTAATGCACCCATAATGGCAGAAAAAATGTGGACAGACATTACAGAAGCGATTGAAATAGAGATGGGTGAAACTAAGTTCACCGTAGTCGATGACCGAGATGGACATATACCCCTTGTACGTACAAAGCAAGTTGACCAGTATATTAATTATTTTCAGACCAAAGGAAGAAAACAATTTCAAATATGGCTTGATAGGTATGAAAAGTATAAAGGCATGATCTTACCGATACTCGCAGAACATGAGATGCCTGAGGAGTTTATCTATCTAGCTATGATTGAATCTGGATTAAATCCAAAGGCGTATAGCAAAGCACATGCTTCAGGGATGTGGCAGTTCATTTATTCAACAGGTAAAAAATATGGGCTTTCGAGAGACTGGTATCGGGATGAAAGGAGAGATCCAGTTAAAGCAACTCATGCAGCTTGCAAGTATTTAAAGGATCTTTACAAGTTATTTGATAATTGGTATTTAACATTAGCAGCGTACAATTGCGGAGAAGGTAGGGTTTTGAGAGCTTCTAAGTTGCACCAGACATATGATTTTTGGCAGATGCACTCGCTTCCAAGGGAGACAAGGAATTACATTCCATATTTTTTATCGGCAGCCATAATCGCGAGAACTCCTGAGAAATATGGTTTTAAGATACCTAAAAATGTAGAGCCCTATAAATACGATGTCATAAGCTTAGAGAAAAGTGCAGATATTGCTGTTCTTGCAAGAGTGGCAGGAATTAAACCTAATCTTCTTAGAAAATACAACCCTGAGTTGAGGCAGTCTGCAACACCAGCAGAGGCGGGGTATCAGCTAAAATTGCCCTATGGGATCAAAAATAGATTTATTGATTCATGGAATGAAATTCCAGAAGAAGAGAGATTTGCTCCCCAGTTTGTAGTTCATAGAGTTAGGTATGGTGAAAGCCTCTGGACAATATCAAAAAAATATAATGTATCCATACATGATCTAGCCGCCGTTAATAAAATACGAAACAGAAATAGAGTTCGTGTTGGACAGAAACTAAATGTGCCATTAAAAGGTGGGCAAATTTGGGGTACTAGAGATAATGGTGGGCCTAGAGGTTATACCAAACGCATTTACCGGGTCAAAAGAGGCGATACGCTTGGCCAAATCGCCGAATCATTTGGTACAAGGGCAAGTAAAATAAGAAGATGGAATAACCTGAAATATGGTTCTCATTTAATTCATCCAGGACAAAAGCTGGTTATTTGGGTAAAGTAAATATGGTTTTCATTTTAGATAATTTTTCTATCAGGGGGTAAAATATGACTAAACAAGAAATTGTAGATATCGTATCAGACGCAACCGGCCTAACAAAGGTGGAAACAGAAACAGTAATGAATGGTATTATGGGGACCATAATTGACTCATTATCGAACAACGAGAGGGTTGAGCTTCGTGGATTTGGTACATTCGGGATAAAACATAGGATGCCAAAAAAAGCACGAAATCCTGGAACCGGTGAACCAGTTTATTTACCAGAAAGGTTTGTTCCAACATTTAAACCTAGTAAACTTATGCGTGTCAGAGTTAACGATTTAATTAATAAATAGACGGATATTAAATGCCAAGCGGTAAGAAAAGAAAGAAAAAGAAAATGAATACCCATAAACGTAAAAAACGTTTACGCTCAAACAGACATAAGAAAAAAGATAGATAATTTATAAGAGGGTTTGCAGGGTCCATTCAAGAAGGTAATTTGATAAATGTCAAAGTATCAAGATCACCTGACAGTTTCGGAACTAACAAGGAAGATTAAAAGCTGCCTAAACCATGACTTTTCCAAAGTCCGGGTTGTAGGTGAAGTATCCAATTTCCATCACCACCCAAGTTCTGGTCATATGTATTTTACGATCAAGGATAAAAATAGTGAAATAAGATGCACAATGTTTAGAATGCAAAATAGACATCTAAATTTCGATGTAGCATCTGGCTTGGAAGTAAACCTACATGGTACAGTAACACTTTTTGAAAGGAGAGGTCAGCTTCAAATAAATGTAACCAGTTTGGAGCCTGCAGGTATTGGTGAGCTGTATAGAGCTTATGATAAATTAAAAAACCAACTAAAGGTCGAGGGATTATTTGATGAAAAATACAAAAAATCAATCCCACATTTCCCGGAAAAGTTGGGAATAATTACATCTGCATCGAGCGCCGCATATCAGGATATTTTAAATGTAATTAAACGAAGGGCTTCATTTGTTAAGTTATGTCTTTATAATGTAAAAGTACAAGGCGAGGGTTCTTCAGAACAGATAATTGACGGGATTGATGCACTAAATGCTGTAGAGGGTATTAGCACAATTATTATTGCAAGAGGGGGAGGTTCAATCGAGGATCTGTGGTCATTCAACAATGAATTTGTTGCTCGATCTATATTCAATTCTTCAGTGCCAATTATATCTGCAATTGGGCATGAAACGGATTTTACAATTGCAGACTTTGTTGCCGATATTAGAGCTTCAACTCCTTCAGCGGGTGCTGAGCTAGCCGTACCCTCTGTGGCCGATCTATTAGAAAGATTATGCCATTACGAAAGAAGATTTGAACAATCCATTTTTAACCTTATTGANCAAAACAGTATCAATATTTTTCAAATTGAAAAAAGAATTATCCAGCAAAACCCTGTAAAGCAGAAAAAAAATCAATTTGAAAAACTTAACGAATTAAAAATTCGACTTATTAGGAATCTGATGGCTCAACACAAAACACATTTTGATAAAGTTAATCACTTGCAAAAACAATTAATTATATTAAATCCTGACAAAATCCTTGACCGTGGCTATTCGATACCATTTGATCAAAATGGAAAAATCATTAGATTACCAAGCCAAATTGACGTTGGTGACATTTTTAAATTGAAAATGGCAAAAGGATATATGTCCGCTAAAAAAGCATCTAATTAACTAACAAAATAAAAAAATCAAGAGTCATATGAAAAAGAACAAGAAGAGAAAATCCTTTGAGGTTTCAATGGATAGGTTGGAAAATTTGGTCTTAGAAATGGAATCGGGCAAAAATAACCTTGAGAAAAGCATGGAACTATTTGAGGAAGGTATGGAGTTAATTAGTAATTGTCAAGAACAGTTAAAAAAGGTAGAGCTCAAAATAGAGGAATACTCAAAAAAAAAGCAAGATAATAATTAAATGAAAAAACCAATAAGTTTTGGTATTTGGGGAAATACAGAAAAACAATCATTTTGGGACACACTTCCAAAAATTATTGATTGGTCAAATAATGCTGGGCTTAAAACTCATTTAACCAAAAGAATAATTGAACACAAAAATGCCCCAAAGAATATGCCAACAATTAGATCTAAGCAAGATTTTAAAAATCTACATTTTATGCTAGTCTTGGGGGGTGATGGTACATTCTTATCGCTAGCCAGAGTGATAAATAATTATAAAACACCGATTTTGGGTATCCATCTTGGTGATCTAGGATTTTTGGCTAAAGTCACACTCCCCGATCTTTTTAATAGACTAAATCAGGTGGCAAATGGTGATTATGAGATCGAAAAAAGGATTCTCTTAAGAGCAGAAATTCTTGAGAGCAGCGAACATATTGCAAGATTTGCATTGAACGACATCGTTATCTGCAATGGTGCCTCGCACAGAATGTTGAAAGCCTCTGTGAGAGTTGATGGGCACAGAGTTTGCGAATACAGCTCTGATGGTTTAATTATAGCAACTCCAACAGGGTCAACAGCATACTCATTATCTGCCGGTGGTCCTATTATCACTCCCAAAGTGGATTCTTTAATTATAACCCCAACTGCCCCACATTCGCTTACCTCTCGTCCATTAGTGGTCCCTGCCTCGTCCAACATAATTATCCAGTTTGCTGAGACAAATGATTCAGTACAATTTATCGCTGATGGTCAATTGATTGATTTGCTACAAAATACATCACAAATATCAATCAGCAAATCTCAAAACACGGTTAATCTTATTGATTTCTCTGACACAGATTATTTTGAAACCTTAAGAAGAAAGATGGGCTGGGGAAGAAGAGGAGATCAATAGAAGTTTTTTGAAAGCTTTTTTTTGGGAGGGGGGATTATTTTTACATTCTAAATCTTATAACTTTTTGATTTCTATAGTGGCATTGTAAGCAATCATTTTCTTTTGCGACTGCAACCTTCATTTATTAGCAGTCGTGTCAAAATCATTTTCAAAACCATTTTTAGCTTGTGTTTATTTATAACTCATTGTTGATACTTGCAGGAACATATTAGTAAATCAAAATAATGTAAAAGTATTGACAATCCCTGTTTCATGTTTCAAGTATTATATACTTTGGTAAGAGGAGATGTCATCTGCTTCTGACCAGTTGGGGATCTATGTTCTAATGTAGTTAGTTGACCTAGTAACTATAGCAAACGAGTTTTACAGTATATAAGCTCTGCATCTATTTTACAGACATTTAAATTTACAGATTTTGTGATTAAGTTAAAATTTTCCATCTTTTGAATAGGTTTGAGATGACATAAAACGCAATGTCCGGATTTTCATCTAATCTTCTAATTGAATAATCAAACCAATCGGGGCCGTATGGTACGTATATTCGTACACTATATCCATCGTTAATTAATTCTTCGAGTCTCCCAGACATTGGCACTCCGTAAAGCGCTTGAAATTCAAAAGATTTAGGAGAGATATGCTCTTTCTTAACCCAATCTAACAACTGATCAATAAGTTCTAGATCGTGTGTTGCATAGCCACAAAACCCACCGCTTCTTGCCATTCCTTTTGCCAAAACTAAAAAATTACTATTTATTTCCGAGCGCTTTTGGTAGGCAATGTTTGGAAGCTCTTTGTAAATACCTTTGCATATACGCACGTTCAAATCTCTTGCATGGAATGTTTTTAAATCATCCTCGCTTCTGTATAGGTAGGCTTGTAAAGCAAACCCGACATTTTTACTTATTTTCTTACACGCAGAATAAATGTCAAAAGTGTGATTAGTATATTCAGAGCTCTCCATATCGATCCTTAGAAAGTTAGCATACTTATCAGCGGAAGCTTGTATTTTGATCATATTTGACATAGCCTCCTCAATGGATATATCTAAACCAATATGAGTTGGCTTTACTGAGATAGTACAGTCTAAATTGTTCCCTTCAATTTTTTCGTAGAGAGAACAATATTCGGCAGCGACATTTCTAGCATCCATTTTATTTAAAGTGTGTTCTCCAAGTATATCAAGAGTTGCCCGAAAACCTTTTGCATTTAATTTGGCGACTTTACTCAGAGCCTCATGCTTGGTCTCGCCTGCAACGTATGGACCAGCGAATAATTTGGCAATCCATTTTGGCATGTATTTGAGGCTAGCTTTTAACGGAGATTTCATTGACTACTTACAAATTAGATAAAAGTATTTAAAAACATCTACTATGTTTTTTCATTTAACTATCAAATTTAACTATTAATTAGTCAAGTTTAGTTTGACTAAGCAAAAAGTAACAGAGTAAATTTGGAGATTGTATATTTCTCCTAATTGAAATAAATGTATAGAGACTTTGGAACCGTGTTTTTAGCCACGCTTGTGGCAATAATCTTCGTGATTGTCCCGTTGGTTATTGGTTGGCTTGTTGCCCCTTCAAACAAAACGAAAGAAAAATTAGAAACTTATGAGTGCGGTGAAGTTGTTGAAGGTTCAGCCTGGCTTCAATTCAATGTTAGATTTTATGTCATCGCCCTGATCTTCTTGATATTTGATGTTGAAGTTGTTTTTCTTTTTCCATGGGCTGTTGTTTTCAAAGATTTAGGGCTCCTGGCTCTCGTAGAAATGGGGATTTTTCTCAGTATACTTGTAGTTGGACTTGCCTACGTTTGGGTAAAGTCAGATCTAGATTGGGTCAAAAGAAAAGTCCGTTATGGCTCTGGCAGATATAAAAAAATAGGAATAAAACAAGGAAGTTAAATGGGATTATTAACGAATAAATTTCAACAAGATAATGTGATAGTAGCAAAACTTGAAAAGCTGCTTAACTGGAGTAGAAGTACTAGCCCATGGTTTTTTCAATTTGGAACTGCGTGCTGTGCAATAGAAATGATGGCAGCCGCTGCACCTAGGCATGACATTAAACGAATTGGTTTTATACCTAGGTCATCTCCTCGCCAGGCGGACGTAATGATTGTTGCGGGAACTGTTACTATGAAAATGGCAATAAGAGTTAAAAAGCTCTATGAACAGATGGCTGATCCAAAATATGTTGTCGCTATGGGCTCTTGCGCAACAAGTGGTGGTCCATACTGGCAGCATGGGTACCATGTTTTAAAAGGTGTCGATATTGTAATCCCTGTTGATGTTTATGTGCCGGGGTGCCCTCCACGTCCGGAATCACTTATCGAGGGACTTCTTAAACTTGAGGAGCAGATCTTGGAAGATCGTCCTCTTACTCGTAAGATGGCATGAGCCTTGATAAAGAACAAAAAATAGCTCTTTTAGTAAACCAAGGTCTAGATGGTGACATGGACGCAGTGAACGCTTGCGAAGATAAGATCATACGTGCAAAGGCAAAAGCGATGATAATGAAGGTTAAAAAAGGTACTGTTGAACGACCTCCAAAGCCTGAAATATCAACAATAGATGTTAGCTCAGATTCCGTGGACCCAGTAAATGACTCAACAAAAGAAACTGAAAATATTACAGAAAAAGTAAAAAAACTATTGACCGAAAACTTTCCTGAATCATTAGATGATAGATCTACTGATCAGTACATACAAATTAGCCCTGATCTTTGGTATGAAATAGCAGAATGGTTAAAAAAGGATCCGGATTTAAATTTTGATTCTTTGCAATGTCAAATGGGAATAGATATCGGCGATGATATGCTTGAATCCAGATACAACTTGCATTCAATGGAATATAATCATTGTATCGAAGTAAGAATTTCAATTCCACGAGCGAATGCCAAAGTTCCCTCAGTTGAAAAAATTTGGAGAATAGCAGATTGGTTTGAAAGAGAAACCTATGATATGCTTGGAATCGAATTTACAGGGCATAGGGACCTAAGAAGAATTTTACTTCCTGAGGATTGGGAAGGTTGGCCACTTAGGAAAGACTATCAAGTGCAAGAAACGTATCATGGAATCGTTGTACCAAAAATGAAAGAGGGATGGGAGTAGTACACGGCGAAGAAATGGTCCTAAACATTGGGCCACAGCATCCTGCTACGCATGGCGTTCTGCGTTTACAGGTCAGAACAGATGGGGAGGTAGTATCCGAAATCACACCCCATATGGGATATCTCCACAGGTGTTTTGAAAAACATTGCGAAAACGTTACCTATGAGCAAGTAATTCCCTTTACTGACAGGTGTGATTATCTCTCATCAATGTCAATGAATTTTGGTTATGTCGTTGCAATGGAAAAATTGATGGATATAAAAGTTAATGAAAAAGTGGAGCATATCAGAGTTGTGATGGCAGAGTTGCAGCGAATTGCTAGTCATTTGTTATGCACAGGTGTTTTTGGGCTTGATTTAGGCGCATTCACACCTTTTTTGTGGGCTCTTCGCGATAGAGAAAGAATATTAGATTTATTCGAGCTGACTTGTGGAGCGAGACTCCTCTACAATTATATGTGGATTGGCGGATTGAGTCATGATATTCCTGTAGGTTTCGTGGAATCAACATTTAAGTTTCTTGACTATTTTGATCCTAAAGTTGATGAGCTCGAGAATATTTTAGCCCACAACAAGATATTGGTAGAGCGTTCTGCTGACATTGGTGTAATGCCCAAAGACGTTGCTATTAGCTATGGGGTAACAGGCCCAAATTTGAGAGCATCAGGTGTAAAGTGGGATCTTCGCAAAAATGACCCGTATTCAATTTACGATAGATTTGAATTTGACATACCCATTGGCGAAGGCAAAAAAGGTACAGTAGGCGACTGCTGGGACAGATTCTATGTAAGGATTCTCGAGATAAGAGAGAGTGTCAAAATTATTAGACAGGCTCTAGCTAGTATGCCTAAAGATGGTGATGTTCATCAGTCCCTACCCAAAAAAATAAGACCCCCTAAGGGCTCTGTTTATGCAAGAACTGAAACCCCACGAGGAGATCTGGGGTACTATATTGAGAGTGATGGTACGAACATACCATACCGGCTTAAAATGAGGTCTCCTGCTTTTACATCTCTTTCAGTTTTAGATGAGATAGGTTCAGGATGGCTTTTGTCAGATGTTCTCGCAATTCTTGGTAGTCTAGATATTGTCCTCGGAGAAATCGATAGATGACGGTAGACTTCATATTTGAATCATTAAATGTCTTTTTCCCTGAATTTTCGGGAAATTCGTTTTTTCTTCTATTATCCATGCTCATTCCAATTGCCGGACTTCTTGGTTTCATAACCATCTACGGTTTTGGTGTTATTTACTCTGAAATCAAAGTTTCATCTTTCATACAGGATAAAACTGGACCTATGGGCCAGGGTCCTGGTCTCCATGCAGGTAAGTGGGGTCTTTTGCAGCCCGTTGCAGATGGTCTGAAGCTATTTATCAAGGAAGATATTATTCCAGCAAGCGCTGACAGGCCACTTTTTATTTTAGCACCATTTCTCATTTTCATTGGAGCTTTGACCAGTTTCATCGCCGTTCCATTCAGTGAAAATATCATTATAACGGATATGAATATCGGAATTTTCTACATAGTTGGAATGGGTAGTCTCGCTGTTATAGCATTAATCCTTGCAGGATGGTCATCCAATAACAAATGGGCACTATACGGCGGGATGCGATCTGCAGCCCAAATAATCAGCTACGAAATTCCTGCTGGTATATCTCTTGTAACTGTGATAATGCTAGCAGGATCCCTAAGCATGCAGGAAATTATATCTTACCAGAGTGGTGGTTTATTTAACTGGATCATTTTTGACAATCCATTTATGCCAATTGTTTTTGTTATCTTCTTTATTAGTACCCTCGCTGAGACCAATAGAACACCTTTTGATCTTCCTGAATCAGAATCTGAACTCGTAGCAGGGTTCGTTACTGAATACTCTGGTACGAGGTATGCTATTTTTTTCTTAAGCGAATATGCAAATATGTTTGTTGTCAGCGCACTTAGTGCAACTGCATTTTTTGGGGGTTGGCAGAGCCCCTTTCCAAACTTTTTAAACACTCCCAGCTGGGGGGTATTCTGGATGTTAAGCAAAACATTCTTTTTTATTTTCGTAATGATATGGGTACGGTGGACAGTCCCCAGGCTACGTGTTGACCAACTCATGCACATGTGTTGGAAGGTCTTTATACCAATTGGTTTATTTAATGTTTTTGCAGTTGCAATTTGGACAATAGCTACAGGTTAATATTATGATTAAATACTTTACAGATATTTACACAGCGGCATCAACTATACTTGGTGGGATGTCAATTACTCTTACACACCTTTTTAAGGCAAGAACCGGGATTGCAACACTGCAGTATCCTGAAGAGCGATGGCCTAGGCCAGAGCGAGATATCGGATTTTCGCATGAAAGTTATAACGTCATCAGGTCCAGGTTACATGTTGATATGGATGATTGTATTGGTTGTTTAAAATGTGAGAGGGCTTGTCCAGTTGATTGTATAAAAATTGAGACCGAAAAAGCACCCGAAAGAGGCACTGATATAAAAGAGATAAAGCACCGGGGGATAACTTCAAATGGCACCAAAAAAGCACTTGTAGTTACACGATTTGACATCGACATGACTGAATGTTGTTATTGTAATTTGTGCACATACCCATGCCCAGAGGAGTGCATATTCATGACAGGTGGACCGAACGGAGATAAACATCCCATAGACTATGAGTTTTCCGAGCCTGATCGTAATGATTTAATCTACAGATTTGCCAAAGCTGGTAGCAAAGAAGGTCTCACTGATATCATAAACAAGAACCAGAGCACTGAGCAAAATTAATTAACATGGCTGATTTTGTATTTTGGTTTATTGCTATTTTCACTGTCATTTCAGCAATTACTGTGGTGGTAAATAACCAGTTGCTCTATTCAGCTATTGCACTGTTGTTTACCCTCTTTGGTGTAGCCGGAATGTATATTTTTCTCTGGGCAGATTTCATCGCTGGTGTGCAACTTCTAGTCTATATTGGTGGTATCAACGTTCTCATAATATTTGGTATTATGCTCACCAACCGAATATCATCTGTGCGGTTGTCTCAAACAAATGTACAGCAAGGCATCGGAGGCGTTGTTGGTCTCTGGACATTCATTATGTTAACTGTTGTAATTACTAAGACTCAGTGGTATCAATCACCAGGCATCGAACCCTCCAGCACAGTATATGGGTTAGGAACCCTTTTGATGACAAAATATTTGCTCCCTTTTGAGGCTGCCTCTATTCTTCTTCTAGGAGCTCTCATTGGTGCTGCTATTCTTTCAAGGCAAGAAAATTAATGGATCAGCTTAACAACTATCTAATTATCGCTGCTGCCCTTTTCTCAATTGGACTATTTGGTGTCATAACAAGAAGAAATGGGATAGCGGTATTGATGGGGGTAGAGTTAATTCTGAACTCAGCGAACCTTAACTTTGTCGCCTTTTCACGTTTCGGAGGGATGAATTTAGATGGTCACGTTTTTGCACTTGTAGTAATCGTTCTCGCAGCTGCCGAGGCAGCTGTTGCTCTAGCTATAGTAATAAATATCTATAATAATCTCAACACTATCAATGTTGATGAAGCATCAAGTATGAGCCAATAATGGATAATAGCTTCATTCAGTTTTCACTAGTAATTCTTTTCCTACCTCTTTTTGCATTTTTAATCCAAATCTTTTTTGGTAAGCGTTTACCAAGAGGCGGGGATTGGGTATCAATAAGTGCAATCGCTATCACACTCTTGCTTGCATTGTCAATGTTTGTCTCCATGCTCTCAGAATACAATCCAGAACTTAGGCATGAGTCATCTTTTACATGGATTGATATGGGAGATTTCAAAATAGAGCTTGGTTTTCTCATTGATAATTTGACAATCATTATGCTTCTTGTTGTGGCTCTAATATCCACTTGTACTCATGTTTTTTCAACACAATACCTCAAAGGAGATGTTAGGTATTCAAGATATTTTGGATATCTTGGACTGTTTACATTTTCCATGAATGGAATAGTATTGGCAAACAACCTGATTTCAATGTACATGTTCTGGGAGCTGGTGGGTGTAAGTTCATATCTTTTAATTGGCCACTGGTTTGAAAAAGAATCTGCAGCAAACGCAAGTAAAAAAGCTTTTTTAACAAATAGGGTAGGCGATATTGGTTTCTTCATTGGGATAATGCTCATATACAATGCAATCGGCTCTTTTGCCTTTTTGGATATATTTGAGGGTGTAGCAAATGGTTTAATCGGGGGTGGCGTCTTAACATTTGCTGGTATTGGCCTATTTATGGGTGCTATGGGTAAGTCATCACAATTCCCTCTTCATATATGGCTTCCAGATGCTATGGAAGGCCCTACTCCTGTTTCAGCTCTCATGCACGCTGCAACGATGGTGGCAGCTGGAGTATACCTTTCCGTAAGAATATTTTCAATATTAACTCCTGATGCCCTGCTCGTTGTTGCGTATGTTGGAGGATTTACTGCTTTTTTTGCTGCATCAATCGCTATCACTCAGTCAGACATAAAAAAAGTTCTAGCATATTCCACAGTTAGCCAGCTTGGTTACATGATACTTGCTGTTGGCACAGGTGTTTACACTGCAGCTTTTTTTCATCTGCTAACACATGCAATGTTTAAGGCAAATCTATTTTACGGGTCGGGGTCTGTGATACATGCAATGCACCATGCGCTCCATGAAAAACACGACCATAAAACCGATCCTCAAAACATGCACAACATGGGAGCGCTTAGGTCTAAAATGCCAATCACCTATTGGTCTATGCTAGTAAGCACAATGGCAATAGCTGGTGTTCCTCTTTTTTCAGGTTTTCTTTCAAAAGACGCAATATTAGCTGGAACGCTTGCCTTTACTCAGCAAAATCCAGCCCATTTCACCCTCGTGGTTTTTGGGTTTGGAGCAGCCCTCATGACTGCATTTTATATGTTTAGAATGATGTTTTTAACCTTTCACGGAAGTTCGAAGATGCCTGAGTTAATGGATGATATCCATGAATCTCCCAAAGAAATGACAGGGCCGATAGTCCTGCTTGGAACATTGAGCCTGTATATTTGGTATACTTTACCCAACAATTTTAGCCCGATGGCGAGCTATGGTTGGTTTAATCCCAAAATCGAGAACAATGAATTTATTGGTGGTTTAATACATCCTGCAGATTCGAGCATCCCAAATAGTATTAGTGCAATAAAAATTGCAGAGCATGCACATCATGCTCATCACACAGCAATGTACATTTCAATATTAGTTGCAGCTCTTGGAATTGGATTATCCTGGTTTACCTATATAAAAAATGGGATATCAGCTAAGTCGTGGTCTAAGCGATTTGGTTTCTTATATGTATGGAGCGCAAACAAATATTATTTTGACGAAAATTATAACAAATATATATATCAGCCAACACTCCGTCTATCAAGAAAAGTCGCCTGGGTTGATTGGGAGCTATACGATAAATATCTCATAAATGGTTTTGGTCATTTGACAAAATGGGTAAGTAAGGTTTCTGGGAAGCTTGATTTTCAATATCTTGATCAACTTCTTGTTGATGGTTTTGGAAGAGCTTCATCATTATTTGGTAGAAAATTAAAAACTGTTCAAACAGGAAAGCTACAAAACTATGTGCTGTATGTTACAGCTGGGATAATCATTTTAATGGTTGTTCAATCATTTTAACAAAATGTGTAAATAGGGGACTAGATGGAAAATAATTACATACTCAGCTTGCTAATATGGTTACCGGTTCTTGGAATGGTTGCCATTGCCTTTATACCGCGTGAAAAAGAAAATTCAATCAAAACAGCTGCCGCAATAACAACTGGAGTTCAGTTTATACTCACCTTGGTATTGTGGAATAGTTTCGACCTGCAGAATGGTGGCATGCAGAAGAATGAGATGTACAATTGGATCCCTTCTTTCAATATCTCTTATCATTTAGGTGTTGATGGTTTGAGTCTTCCCATGGTCATATTAACTGGATTGCTATTTTTCATTGGTGTTTT